>Ga0247609_10002875_pt1 | contig 17825 bp, 10 predicted proteins | sample 172DNAGHGlowgp2_FD_193487 | JGI IMG/M metagenome (GOLD analysis project Ga0247609, IMG submission 193487) | Sheep rumen microbial communities from Palmerston North, Manawatu-Wanganui, New Zealand - 1728 DNA GHGlow gp2 | ecosystem: Host-associated > Mammals > Digestive system > Stomach > Rumen ...
GGAATCCGATGTGGGGTCGGCACAGGGCGCCAGACCGCGATAGGTGTGGCTGAGTCTGCCGATGAGCGAGGCCGACATCATCATGTCGGAACAATACACGCTGTCGGTCTGTGTCACCATCTGGTCGAAGATGACGGCATCATCCTCCGTTCCCGGTGCAAACAGCAGTGTGCCACCATCCCATTGCCGGATATAGTCGCGCAGTTCGGCCTCATTGCGATACACGCCGAGCATACCCACCGTGAGTCCTAACTCCTCGGCCGAATAGCCGAACCAGTCGATGAACGACTGACCATACACATCGTTGGAGGTGAGCAGACTGACTTTCTGCTTGCCGTCCAACAGGAAACCGGCCATCATCAGATAGCATTGAGTAAAATCGCTCTCGGTGAGGTTGAACACATTGGGACTGGCGGCGTATATGCGTTGCAGTTCGGTGGAGGTGGCAATTGGCAGGATGAGTGTCTTCTTGCTGGCATTGAGTGTGCTGGCTGCCGTGCGGGCAGCAGTCGATGTAGTTGGGCCTATCACGGCGGCATAACTCTCGTCCTTAGCCACCTGCTGTAACCATGTCTGCAGGTCTGCAGCATCCTCATCGTGCCACTCTATAGCGAGGCGCACCTGACGGTCGAGTCCCGTCTGTGCGGCGTCGATGCCGGCGAGAGCCCACTGGGCCGTCCGCTCCCATCGCTCCTGCTGGGCCTCAGGCATCACCACAGCAACCTTTCGCTCCCCAGCGGCAGCCTGCAATGGCTGCAGCCAGAGAGCAAAGAGGCAAGTCATTATGATTGTTAACCTAACAGTCATCATCGCCATGGTACATAATTATTTAAATGAACATTTTATGTAGTTGTGATGAGTATAGGACCATACACCAACTTCCCAGAACGTATAGAATTTTAACTTGGCTTTTTTGAGCTGTATCACGTAAATACCATCGGCGAATCCGGTTTTTTTCTTGTTGATGTAAGCCTCCTCGCCATATTTCCCCTCGGGCATACAGTGCTCCACAAAGGCATCCCAATCCTCCATGGCAATCTCGGAAACTGCTTTTGCCGACTCCTCATAGGCATAAGTAGCACCGGTTTCGTCCCAGTGGTCCCAGATCCATTCTGGAGTATTCTCATCAGCTTTACTCCTGCGATCTATATATACAGATATTGGCGGCACGCCCTCAGCGGAGGGACGGATGCAAGTCCAGGTTATACCCCCACTTTTCCACGTTTCCCATTTGGCTCTTACCGCCTGATCGTTCTCGGGCCATAACGAGCGGGGGATGAAGTCAATCTGCTTGAAGTGGCGCAGGGGCGTTTCGGCCGAATAGGTGACGCGTGCGGTGCAGGTGGGGTCGTCGTTCACGGGGGTGAAGTAGATTTCACCCTGCGGCTCTCCGTCTTCGTCTTTCGGGTAGTACGTCAGCACATTGGGAGCCGTCTCCTGCACGTTGGGTTCAAAGGCCAGCCAACGCTCAAATATCTTTCGGGCCTCCTCCACGTTGTCGGCACCGATTGACACGATGGTCGTGTCGGCCTCGTTCAGCACCTTGCCATACACACGCTCCACGAAGTTGCCCTCATCGTCGGTCATGACGATGTAGTTCTGGAACATCTGGAGTTCGTCACATGCAGTCACTTCCACTCCGTCAACTGGCACTTCGGGCGAGTCGTCCTCACTGCAACTGCTGACCGTCAGCATCACCGATGCTGCCAGTACGAAATATAAAAGATACCATTTCATAATTCTAAGATTTATTGTTATTGTTATACTTGTTATCAGTTGGTTAGCTTGGCAAATGGCATAGTGCCGAAGTGGTCGTTACTGGGCGTACTTATTCTTGTCGTACGTTTCAACGCCGCCCACATAGCCTTTCTTCGTCTCGCTGCCGTCGTCAGTACCGATTTCGCGCTGGATGAGGGCGTTGAGTTTCTGGTTCATGATCTCTACGAGTGATTTGTTCGCATTGTTCTTGGGCCAAGCCAGGTTCTCGGTCTCATCGGTGCCGCACTGCAGCAGTTCCACGTCGTTGTTGGTCCAAAGTGTCTCATACTCGGCAGGCGTGTTGAAGTTCAGTGGCGAGAAGTAACGAGCAAACTTATACTCTGGTGTGATGATGCCGCGTACGAAGCCGCGCTTGTTCATATCGGCACGATAGGCCGGCCTCAGGTTAGGATCCATCACGAAGTCGCCATCAATCATCGAAATCATCTCGAAGCAGAAGAGGGCACCCTCGCTGTTGCGGATGTCGGTAGCAGGATCCTTGACGGCAGGCAGCAATGAATGACCGTGCAGAGCAGAGGTGATGGTGTTGAACTGCTGCTGGTTGCCGGCGGTGGCAATATCGATAAATGTCGGTGCGAGATTGAGATGCGAAGTCAGGTTCTTGCAGTGACGGCCACCCTGAATCTCCGGATGATAGATGATAAGAGGCACATGGATGTTGTTCTCGTACATGTTGCCGCCCTTACCCTTCAAACCGTGCTCGCCCTGCATCTCACCGTGATCGCTGGTGTAGATGATGATGGTGTTCTTCATCAGTCCAGCCTCTTCGAGGTAGTTCAGGAAGGCCAGCATGTGGTTATCCTCGTTCTGGATGGTGTTGAAGTAGTAGTCGCGGAAGGTGTGCCAGCCCTCTTCGGTGGTGGGCGACGGTCCTACCCATGCCTGCCACTGCTTATTGTACTCCTTGTGGGCAGCGGGACGTCCGGGCTTGTCGAAGGGTTCGTTCCACGATGCAGGAACAGGTGTCGTATACGTTTTCTTGTAGATTGGGTCGTCAGGAGCTGGTGTTGCCTCGCCTGCTATGTACGTTCCCGGTGTCTCGTTGAAATACATGACGTCGTGTGGGTTCAGGAAGTTCACGGCGAGGAAGAAACTCTGGCCGTCGCTGTTCAACTGCTTACCCTTGGTCTTCAGCCAGTCGATAGCATGTTCGGCAATGGTGGCATCCTCTTTGTAGCCCTCCCAGACTGAGCCATACATGTCACCTTCGGTCCAGTCGCTGAAGCCATACTCCTCCAACGATTCAGTATCTCCCGATATGTGCCATTTACCCTTGAAGGCGGTGTAGTAGCCAGCATCGCGGAGCATGTCACCTACGGTCGGAAGATCACGCGGCATGTCTTTGACAAAAGCGTAGTTCGTGTTGTCGAGCATACAGGTCTCGGTGATGTGGCGACCGGTATAGATCACCGACCGACTCGATGTCGATACATTCGCGCAAGCATAGTGCTTCTCGAATGTCGTACCAATCTGGCGCAGACGCTCACGGGCGCATAGTCGCTACCGGCGGGATACTGCTCCATACAAGCCTCCTGATCGGTGGTGATGAAGATGATGTTGTACTTGCCGTCGGCATTCGTCGTCGGCTGGTTGGGGTCCACGGGGATGTCCTGCGTGTCGGTACAGGCCACCATCAGTGCAGCGCCGGTAGATATCAGCGCAGCCGTTCGGAGTGTCTGGTTCTTCTTCATAATGATAACAGTTTTTACGATTTATTACGATAAAGTTGTTACTATTTATTACCTTAACTTTTTATCATCGCGGTTGCGTCGGATGGTGCGGGTGACCATGACGATGAACACGACGATGAGGGCGAGGATGGCTCCAAAAAGCATGGCGAGTAGAAGTTTTACTGGCGCTACCATAATGCTTTGCGTTTTAAGATTTTTTACGAATCCAAATTTACGCATTATGGCCGGGAACCTTTTAAGTCTGGCGGAAAATTCGCTGAGTGTTAAGAAGATTTTCCGCGAGAGTTAAGAAATTCGCTGAGTGTTAAGAAATCCAGGGGGATTATTGGCGGCGGAAGGTGCTGGGGGCGGGCTTGCCCTGCGACTTGAAGGCGCGTGTCATGGCGGAGGGCTTGGAGAATCCGCAGTCGTGGGCAATGTCCTGCAGCAGGCGGTCGGGATGCTGGTTGATGAGGCTGATGGCATGGCGCACGCGGTGCTGGTTGATCATGTCGTAGAAGTTGGCGTAGCCCAGTCGGCAGATGGCCTCGGTGAGGTACTTGGTGTTGGTGGCGAGGCGCTGGCAGAGCGTGTCGCTCATGATGTGTTCCTCGGTGAAGAGGAGGTCGTGGCGCATCAGGTGATCAAGGCGGCTGGCGAGGTCGTCGAGGCGGGCTTCACTCAGGCTGCGGTCAATGGGAGGGGTGTTCTCGACGGTGGTTTCGTCGGTTTCGGCCTCGGAGTCTATCTGCTGGATGATGCGATCGGCGGCTGGGGAGAGGACGGTGCGCCAGGGGTTGAGGGTGAGAATACAGAACCAGACGTTAATGCCCGTGAAGATGACATCGCGTACGGCCTTGAACGTGGGGTCGTCGACGAGGTAGTTGATGGCCATGGCTGCACAGATGCCGATAGGCAGCCACTGGATACGACCGGCGAAGCGCACAGGGAAGTCGTCTTCGTCGGCGTAGGCTTGCTCGCTGGCATCGCGGATGGCGTTGCCTATCTTCTGGGCCATGCGCACGGAGCGCCAGAAGTAGATGAGGAAGACAAGCGCGGTGGCGGCCTTTACCCACGGTATGACGGCGGCGGGGAGCACGGCGAGGCCGAGGGCCGACGGCAGCAGCAAGGCCAACAAGAGGGCGGCGGGGAGGTAAAGCAGGTAGTGGAGCGGCGGATGCTTCTTGCTGGGGAAGAAGTAGCTCTCGCACATGATTAGCATCTGGATGGGGAAGATGAGCAGGGCAAAGGTGTTTGCGTAGAGCAGGGCGGAATCGAAGGTCGAGTCGGTGGCTGACGTGGCAGCGAGGCCGAGCTGTATGAGGTACGGCAGTTCGAGCGCCTGAAGCAGGTAAAGCGTGCCCACCGACCGCTGCGCCGGGAACAGCCGCTGGAACTCCTCGTCGTAGGCTCTCGGGCGGTAGAACCACTTCAGTACCCATCCGTAGACATTGGTCAGGATGAACGCCAGGTTGGCGGCGAAGAGGAGTTGGTAGGTGGTGGCGGGCATGATGTTCGTTCGTCCTTTGATTTGAAAAGTGGATAGTGCCGCTGCCGGGCTATCCGCAGTCGCTTGTTTTCAACAATGCAAATATAATCACTTTTTTTGAAACGACAGCAATCTAAGGAGAAAAGATTGTTTTGTTACGGTTTATATATCTAAATTCCTTGAAATTCTAAATTATGAATCCCAACCGGATCACCGTAAAACAAGTCGCAAATCATTGATTAATAATGATTTGCGATTATTTTTTATACAACACTTCGTCTTATATGACGATTTATGAAACGTACTACTGCAAGACGATATGATGTCGCAGGCTGGCAGACTGCGCACCCTAGGAGGGAACGTCTGACGGCATTCTGCCATGCGGATGATTTAATTTGGAAACAACTTAGCACAACTATAAACAACATTGTCCATGTGGGTAGAAAGAAACCGCCGCGGACGCGACGGAACAACATAGAACAACAAGTAATAGCTTTTAGTTGCTAATGATGTCGCAGGTTGGCATCCTGCGTACCCTGCAATGCATAGACGATGAGGGGAGACCAGAAGTTTAGGATATCCGTAGAGTTTCGACCTTCTCGAGTTTGGCTTTGAGTCGTGGCATGAGGGAGAGGCGCTGGCGGAGGGTCATGGTGCAGTCGGTGTCGTATCCTTGGGCGATGATCTGGGGCTCTTCCTCCTTCACTATACGCATCACATCGTTCATGAAGGGGTATTCGAAGGCGAAGGAAATGTCCTCATCAACCGTTTTCTCGATGACATCAGCTACAGCCAGAGCCTCGATGGCCGCTTGCTTATAGGCTTGAATCAGTCCGCTCGTTCCCAATTTGATACCACCGAAATAACGGACCACAATAATCAGGATGTCCGTCAGTCCGTAAGAGTTGATTTGCCCGAGGATGGGTTTGCCCGCAGTGCCCGAAGGCTCACCGTTGTCGTTGGAGCGGAAATCCGTCCGTTCAGGGCCGAGCATGTAAGCATAGCAGACATGACGGGCGTCGTAGTATTTCTTCTGGTAATCCTTGACGATATCCTTCACTTCATCGACGGTACGCACAGGGAGAGCGAAAGCAAGGAACTTGCTCCGCTTCTCCGTGTACGTGCCTTCAGAAGGCTTACTAATGGTCTTGAATGTGTCGTCAGCCTGCATGAATTTGATTGATCTGGATTTTCTGGATTCGAAACCTTTACTTCACATCGACTGCTGTTCCGCGGCTGTGTCCAGCGAACCCAGGCGAGTAAGCACACTGCACATTGGCCAGTCCATCGAGATAATGGCCACTGCGTACCACCACGAGGTTCATGTCGAGGGTGCAGGTGCCGCGACGGAAAATATCGAAGAAATAATCGGTGTTGCTGTCGTGTACAGACTGGTAGTATCCCTGTCCCGACTTGTAACGATAACCGGAGAGTTGTTCCTTCGGTTCGAAGCAAGCAGCCCGCTGGCAGCGCACGCTCACAAAGTCCATGTCGCGGTCGGCAGTGACGGTCAGACGTACTGTCACCTTCTGCCCAATCTCCAGTTTCTCGCCATCACGCAGGTCGCGCATGGTGGTAGTACCGTCGGCGTTCTTGGTTTCCACCAGATAACGGCGCGTCACCTTCAGTTCGTTGCCGACATCGGAGACGTCATTGCTCTTGGCAGTGTATTGCACATAGACAGCTCCCCAAGAGAGTCCCGGTGTGTCTTTCGTCACCTTCAAGGTGTTGTCGGTCTTGACCTCAGTCGAAGGCACAACCGTCTTGAAGTAACCCAATCCAGGTGTCATCTCTCCCATATCCACAGCATTGTCGTTGATGGTCACTGCGGGTCTTTGCGGGTCGTGGAAGAACTCTTCCTGTGCCTCGTCGCCACTGAGCAGGAGGTCGACAGCGTCAACGGTGTTGAGCGCATTGTCCCATGCCTGCGTCTGCTTCTGGCTGATGAGCCAGAGCTGCATGTCGTGGAGGTAAGAGTCGGAGTCCTTGAATTCAGCGCGGAAGCGCTTCATGGCCTTCATGGCCGCAATCTGAGTGGGCAGTTTGTAGTCGCGCCAAGAGTAGAGCGCGCGACCGGTGTTGTAGTGACGTCCCTGACCAGGTGTGAGCACTGAATACTCGCGCAGCGACTTCACCAGTCCGACTGCCGACTTGCCCCGGCCAGCAGCATCGAGCAATATGGCGGTCTGCGCCCATCCGTAGATGGAATAGTCTTTCTTCATGCTCTTCTCCACGCAGTCGAGGTAGTACTGCTGCAACTTCTCCACCTCCGCACTGTGCTTATGCTTGGTGACGAGGCTGACATAGAGATAATGCAGGTCGAACTCAGAAGGCAGCGGTTTCTTTGTATATTTCAGCCGCTCTTTGTAATCTGTCAGCACATCCTCGTCAAGCCAGTCGAGAGCTTTGTTCATCATCTTGGTGGTTTCGTCATTAAGCAATCCGTGCTGGTAGAGCGACGCAAGATGTTCGGTCACGGTGAGGGTGGTCCAGCTGCTGGCTTTCATGCCCTTGAACCAAGGCCAGGCTCCGGTGTTGAACTGCAGGTCCTTGAGTTTCTCCACAGCCAGACTGATACGGCGCTGCAACAAGTTGTCGTCGAAGAGTTCCACAAGCCTTGCACGGTTCTCGGTCTCCTTGTCGGCATATAGCATCCAAGGCGTCTCGCGCTGCACGATGTTGCGCAGTTCCTCGTTCTGCTGCAAAGGACTGGTGAGTTGCTCGGGCGACTCGTTCTTCCAAGCCTCGATGACGGTGCGGATGGAAGGCATGCGTTCGACGAAGTGGCGAGCGATGGAGTTGGTGTAGAGCGAGGCGCTGAGCGTGAAAGCATCGCCCTCATTTGGAGTGACAAGGGTTTGGATGGCTTGTATCACCGTCCATGCCGGTGTGTCGGTGTATTCGAGGGTCATCTTGTCGGTGCTGCCCTCAGAGAAGGTGTTCTGCGGCACCTTCACCTCTATGTCTTTGCTGCCCTGTTCGATATAGAACGGGATGGTCTCGAGGATGCGCTGGCGGGAGTCGAGGACAGGCAGGAAATTCTGCTCTCCGTCGCTAAATCCCTCGCCCACGCCCACAATCTTGCAGACAAGCAACGGATGTTTGACATCGGCGTCATAGTCGAAGACCACTTGACCTGTGGCGTTGGCATCAAGCGAGAAAGGCACGCTCTGCCGTTTCACCTCCTCACCCGTGTCAGCATCGGTGAGCAGCATGGTAGCCGTTCCGCTGATAGCCTTTTCGGTCTGGTTGATGACCGTCGCGGCAATCTTCGCCTTGTCGCCGTCGCGGAGGAAGCGCGGCATATTGGGTTGAACCATGAAGTCCTTTTGCGCCTTGGCTTTGGAAGTGATGAGGCCATAGTCCATATTCTGGGTGTTGGCGAATCCCATGAACTTCCATTCCGTGAGGCTCTCGGGCAGGTGGAAAGCGATGCTCACGTTGCCATCCTTATCGGCAATGAGGTTAGGTTGGTAAAAGGCTGTTTCTGAGAAATCGGAGCGGATATCCACATTGTCAATATCCTGCTCTTCGGCCTCGCTTGCCTGACCATTTTTCTGCACCACGACCACCTCCTGAAGGGAGTTATTACTTGCTCTTTGTGAACCCACTGCAATTTCTTTCATAGGGCCTCCAGCCGCTTTCATCATTCTTGGCGCAGCACTCTCCTCCACCATTGCGCTTCCAAGTGGCATGAGGTCTTCGTCGTACATCCGTCGGTAGAAACTGAAACCGCCATAGTATGAACGGCAGACATCGAAGAAGTACTGGAACCCTGAGAACTCAGCCAGGAACCTCATGTTGTCGAACTCACGGTAGTATTCGTGTTCAGGCAGATGTCCCAGATTCCTCGACAGCGAAATGCTGGTAAAGGCATCATTGGTGCTGTCGAAGAAAGTGAAGTTGGAGAGATTGCGGATGAAAATGAGCCAGAAAGACCATGAATGGCCATAAATCTTGTCGAGCGACGCATCGTACATGGCAGCCAGCAGGTGGGCGTTGGCGGGTTTGCCGTTGGGGTGTTTGATGTTGAGCACCCACTCCTCGTCCTGTCCTGGACGCAGACGGTCGCGGAAGGTAGCCCACTCCAACTTGAGTTCCTTCTCTGGTCGCTGGAGGTAGAGCATCATCCTCTTGCTGTGCATCACTCCGTCCTTCACATAGAAGACCATGAGCGACAGTCCGTCGGCATACTCTTCCTTGTACTTGATGTCGAACACCTTCATTTCGGCATCGCCAGAGATAGGACGGTACTCCACAATCTTGTTCTCCGACTTGAGGTAGTAGTGCATATAGAGGTAGTCCTTCTCCTTTGGCGCGAAGTAAACCTTAGCGCTCTTGGTGGGCGAGATATTGTAGTCCTCACAGTACAGCCAGTCGTCCGTGAGTTCCATCGTCTTCTCCTTGGGCGAGAAGACGATGAACGGCCTTGTCTGCCCTTCCACTTTCTTACCTTTGGAATCAATGGCTGTCATCTTCAGAATATAAGTGCCAGCAGGCATCAAATCGAAGGGGAACACGAACGGAGTATCGGTATCGAATTGTCCTTCTGCCACCACCTTGTCTTTGTCAGTAGCCTTGACGATGGCGTATTGTCCCGTCTTCTTCAAAGGCCTGCCCTCAAGGTTGGAGACAGAGATATGATATTCCGCTTCACCCTTGCTCTTGTCGATGACTGACGGGAAATCTGCGGAAATCGAGAACTCATCATCCGAGAGATAGTAGATGGTACTGCATGTCTGGGTCTCACCGGCAAGGTTGGTCACTTTGGCGGTGACACGAAACATCACGCATTTGACGGGCTTATACCAATAATAACCATTGTCCTCGTCTTCGTCCTCGTCTTCATCTTCTTCTGCCATTTCAGGGTCAAAGAACACGGGTATGGTGAAGGTACCGTCTTCTTGAGTTTCCACCTCCCCTTCTTCCTGCCAGTCCCAGTTCCTGTTCCAGTACGACCAGAAGTCGGTCTTGCAGGTCTCGATGGTGTATTTCACCAATCCGCTTTGCACCGGCACACCGGAGAACAATGTGGCAACCCCCACGGCCTCTATGGTGTCGCCAAACTGATATACACCCTCGTAAGGCTTCATCTCGGCATGGAAGGTGGGGCGCTTGTACTCCTCCACCTTGATGGTGGCCATTGCGTCGCGGAACTCCACCCTGTAATTGCCAAGCACTGCGGTCTCGGACGGTATGGTGAAATCAGCCGAGGCCATGCCGTAGGCATCTGTGCAAACGCTCACGGTATCGACCACTCTTCTGTTCACATCCTTTAGCGTGAACACACCCTTTCTGTTCTCGGCCACTTTCACCTTATCGCCATTCTTGGTATAAACCATCACTGTCGCATGGACGGTCTGACCTGGACGGTAGATGGAGCGGTCGGTGAAAATCTTATAAACAGTCCTGAAGTTTGCGTCAGGTTCGTTTTTATTCACGCCCAACCAATCTTCCACCTCCAGCGACTTGTCTTCCGGCGTTCGGAAAGCCTGGAAAGTATGGTAGGAGAAGTCTTTGTTGTCGGGGTGCTTGAAATAGGCTATGCCGTTAGCGTTGGTTACGGCCGTCTCCGTCTTCGTCTTATCGCCTTTTCTGCCCCAACGGTTCTCCCGTAGAATTCTCACCACCTTGCACTGCGGCACAGGAGCGCCTGTCGTGTTGTCCACCACATGCACAATCATCTTCTCATCCTGTGGGTCGCCCACCACGGCCAAGGAGATGGTGCCAATATGCAATTCATGTGCGATGGAATAGTCTTCGAAACCACCTGTCAGGGAAACGGAATAATCCCCCACCCCGAGTGCCACATATATGGTGTCGCTCTGTTCCAAGACGCTCTTGGTGTAATTGAGCCGTCTCTCCACGACCGTCTTTCCCTTGGCGTTCTTAATTTCTAGATTGAGGTGGTCCACATTGGTGTACTTGATAGTGATGGGTATACGCTCTGAGGGTGCCTGGTAATACTCCATATTAGCACGTGCATAGGGCGTCATCAAGATATCGAGCAGATGCTTTAGGTATTGCTGTCGCTTGGTGCCTTTGGTTTCGGCTATGGCCTTGTTGAGGAAGTCGAGTTCCTCGTTTTTATCATGAATGTAATACTCGTGATAGACAATGTCGATATCAGCCAGAAGTTCTTTGTCTGTGGTGTTGGCCCGCATCTGCTTCAGCCTCTCCCCCAGTTCCACATATCGGGCATGGTACTTGCTTCCCTCTTTCCTGGCAAGTTTCAAAGGCATCTGGGCACATTCCACAGCGATGCATTTCAGCTCCACCAGAGATGCCTCGAGAGTTCGTCCTTGGTGCGAGTAGTAGTCCTTGACCTTGTTGAGGGTCTCCATTCGTTCCTCAGCATCCATCAGACGTGAAGAGAGCACGATGGATGTAATCATGGAAAGCACGTCGTTGCCGAAGAAATACTTACTGTCGTCATAGAGTGCAGTAAGGGGTTTATAGTCGTCGGTCTTGGTACGGGCAAGGGCATCCATGTCGTTAAGTGCTTGGCCAAGCAGTTCCTTCCGTCGTTTCTCGCCATCAATCTGTGTGTCATCGTCACGCACATTGAAATAAGAGCTGTAGCCCTCGTAAGTAGAAGCGAGCAGCACAGAGAGCATGGCTTTCTGCACGGGGTCGGAGGCCTTGGCGAGCCTTTCCTCCATCTTGGCAATGTCGCCCTTCAGACTGTCGGGGTCAAGTTCCTCGTTGAGTGAGAGGCGTACGAACTGCGCCTGCACCAACTGGCAGAAATTGTCTTCTTTTTCAGCCTTGTTGATGATTTCATTCACTCGTGCGAGCGCAGTCTTGGGCAGTCTTTCCTGGCGGGCTTGAGACACCTCTCCCCAAAGACTTTCATAACTTTTCTGTCCAAATACATTCATCATAGAAAACGCCATAGTTATTAAGAATAAAATTCTCAGGTTGATAGTCTTTCTCATTATTTATCTAAGGTTTTAGTGCCAGCCGTTGCCAGCCAACATGTTTCAACATTAAGATAACACTCACAACATGCAAGGAACCTTGCCGTCTGTCCTGCATTCGCCGACAAAATAAGTGATATTTTTCCATGTATCCAAACAAGATTTGATAAAAAAACGAAAAATAGTATTAAGGTATATTTATTTACCCTGAATTAGCGAATGATATTATTAAAGGGGAGTTAAAAAGGGAGTTAAAGGGGAGTTAAAGGGGGAGTTAAGCACTTACGTGCTGGACGATACTATTTAATTAAGAATTAAGAGTTAAGAATTAAGAGTTAAGTGTTAAGAGAAATTTAAGTTCCATAGTCCCAATTTGAATATGTTTCAAACAAAGAAAATCATGTTACAAAGAATGATACTTGCTTGGAAATCCTGTAGTAACTTTGCACCCGTTGAATCATGCCTTGTTCACGCCAATAATATAATTATTAAGGTGTTGCACGAGACAAAACGACAAAACAAATCATCAACATATTCACTAAAAACAATGCTTATGAAAAGAAAATCTTTACTTTTGGCAACCGCACTGATGATGCTCGCAGGCAGCGCCAGTGCACAGCAGGTGCTGAAGATTGGCTTTGAAGCAAACGAATCCAAGGGTGTGTACACCACTAAGGATTCCGCTCAGTTCGCAGGCTTCTTTGCCGACCACATCAACCTTCAGGCAGGCGACGTTTGGGACGAGACCTGTCCAGACGCACACTCCGGCGACGCCGCTTTGGAGGTGAACAACACAAGTAGCTATCGTGGCAACCCATGGGACCGTGGTTTCAAAATCCGCAACATCTCCCTTGAGCCAGCTACCAGCTACCGTATCTCTTATTGGGTGAAAGCCGAGCCCGATTACCTCACTGATGAAAACGAGTCAGGCTTCACATCCATCAAGAACACCCTGTCCATCGGTTTCGAGCAGGTTGAGGCTCCTATCGTCTCTCCTTCCGGTACTGAGTACTACTACAACTACACCAGTGGCATGACAGGTGACTGGCGCCACATCCGCAACGTGACATTCTTCACCGACAAGGCCACTCAGGACGCAGTGTTCTCGAACTACAACAAGAACATCAAGGAAATCACAGAGGAAGGTGACACCATCTTCTACAGCGACGGCATGACCGCTTTCGCTGACCAGTATTTCATCACCATCAACCTCTACAACCCTGGTCTCTACTATCTTGACGACATCGTGTTGGAAAAGGCCACAATCGCCGGCATCGACTTCAACGAATATGCTATCCGCGTGGACTTCGGTTATCCCACCAACATCGACGAGTTGGCCAAGGCAGCAGACAACGGCATTGTAGCCCTTGACCCCTCTTGCATGAAGGTGACAGTGAACGGCACAGAGGTTAAAGCCGACTATGTTGAAGGCAAGGCCGATGGCTATCTCTACATCTTCTTTGAGGATGACTCGTTTGAGATGAAGCCAGACGATGACGTGAAGGTAACATTCACTCCATCCGCCGACTGCCCTCTCCAGTACAACACAGACCGTCGTCCTTCCACAGACGTGGAAAGCGAGATGGTATTGCTGGCCTTCTCGAATGAAACAGCCGAATTCAACGGCAGAATCGAGGAAATCGCCGAGGCATGGACAGCTCCTGAACTTGTCAGCACTAATCCTGAGAACGAGTCGTTCGAACTTGACGGTGCCACTCTGAAGCAGGTGACCTTCACTTACAACAGGCCCATTGACATCAGTTCCACTTCTGTAGTGTTGAGCTTCAACGGCAAAACCACAGACTTGACCACTGGTATCAGCGTTTCTGAAGACGGCAAGACACTGATTGTTCCTGTAACACTTGCCGATGGTGAATACGACATCATTGTTTCTGGCATCGCCAGCACCTTCGGTGAGTCATCCATCAACGACCAGAAGATTACCCTCCAGATAGGTAAAGACACAGACACATCTCTTTCCGAGGTGGTTTATGACTCCAACTTTGCAAACGAGCCCACAGATTGCATTCCTGTAGGTTGGGTGACTTTCAATGAAGCAGGTTATCACCTCTATGGTTTCAACGACGACGGAAGCCAGTTCAACTATGGATGGGGAGGCCGACCAGGTGGTGGTGGTACCCGTCTGTACGCAGGCTTCAGCGGTGACTTCACCAAGGCTATGTACTGGGGCACCCGTGGAACCAACGAAGGTTGGTGTACTTTCGGTGAGCAGGTAAAGGACTACAAGATGGCAGACGGCACTTTCGACCCAGAGATGCCCGAGGATATCACCTTCAGACTCCAAGCTCGGAAATATCAAGTGAAGTTCTTGATGGCAGCATGGAAAGGTGAGCCAATATTCTCCTTCACCATTGAAGACCTCGAAGGCAATGTCTATGCAGAGTTCAACAACTTCCTTGCCGCACCAAACGTAAATGGTGCAACAGGCAATGTCAAGGGTTCTGTGGTTTGTGTCACCGACTTCACCGTTCCAAGGGAAGGTTACTACGTGATGCGCTTCACTGCCCAAGAGGCACAATGGCAGGAGTTCCTTCTCGCCGACCTCAAGGTAATCACCATGCCTTCTAAGGCCGCTTTCTACAAGCAGAAGCTCAACGAAGCCATTGAAATTGCAAAGGCCGCTCTCGAAGATGCAGCAGACCCAGCATATAACGGCGACACCAAGAACGCTCTCAGCAACGAAATCAAGACCGCAGAGGCCGGTGGTTATACCGCTCCTTCTGAGGTAATGGCAGAAATCGCCAAACTCGAAGAGTTGGCAGCAGCCCTCTCCGCACGTATGAAGAACATCGACGACTTCAACATCGCATTGGTTGAGGCAGAAATCGCTATGGCAGAGCTCCAGGAGACCAAGTATGAGAATACAGAGGCCTACCAGACAGCCAGCAGCATCATGAACGAGTATGGCAAGACCAACCCATCCGACCTCGCTGACGACATTCTTTCAGAGCTCGCTCCGAAACTCACCAACGCCTCCGCTCAACTCGGCAAGGTGAAGGGATGCTCCGACCTGCTCACTTGGGGTATTTACAAAGCCACCCAGACCGCCGGTATCATTGGTACAAACGGTGAGGAAGAACTCAACGCCGCCTTCAATGCAGTAACCGACGACCGCGAAGTAGCCAACGCACTCAACGTGCTCAACAAGTACCGCATCTATGAACTCATCATCAACAACGAGTTCGGCGAAGACTACATGACAGAGCTCTTCGACAACATCGTTCAAGACTCTCTCGTAGTGAAGGGCATCGAGCTCACTGGTGCTATCCAGAATCCTAAGTTCTATCGTGAGTTTGGCAAAGAAGGCTTCCCAGGCTGGACCATCACAGGCACAACTCCTGGTTTCGCTGGCAACGCTCCAACAGAGATTGAATATGTGATGTCAAGCGGTATCAACAGCTATGGTAACAACAACTACGACATGTCTCAGACTCTCGTAGACCTCCCAGTAGGTATCTACGCAGTGGAATTGGACACTCGTACTCCTGACAACTGCAAGCCTATCAACGGCTATGGCTACAACGCTCAGAACGACGAGACTGGTGAGTGGGATATGTACTCCTACGCTCAGGGTGATGGCGACGATGCTAAACTCATCCGTCCATACCGCGCAGCAGGTGCAAGTTCAAGCCCTGTAGGTGTAATCAGCGACATCCAGGTGAAAGAAGGTTCACTCACCTTCGGTGTTCACGAGAAATACGTTTCAGGCAAGGCTATCGACACTAACGGTAACCCAACAGACTTCTGGACTGGCACTTCTCAGGTAGGCAACGCTCGCCTCTTCTTCGTAGCTCCTCTGCCAGGTTTCGACTATGCTACAAGCATCGAGGAAATGAAGGCTGACGTTGAGCTCAACGCAGTTCGCAAGGAAATCTTCACTGTCAGCGGTGTTCGCACTGGTGCTGCCCAGAAGGGTATCAACATCGTGAAGTACTACGATGCCAAGGGCAACAGCGTGACAAAGAAAGTTCTCGTGAAGTAAGAAAGACGACAAATAGTGACACGAGTTTCGTGTCAGAAACTAGCAAAGAGCGTGGGGTTATCTCCACGCTCTTTTTTCTATGGTTACAGAATTTCTTATCCGTGCGCTAGCGAAGAGAACTTACATTGCAGGATGAAATCATATAGTTTCATCATGGGATGATGTATCGTCCTATCTTCCAAAAATGAATAAATGCATGTACAAAATGTATTATAAGCAAGGAAAAAGTGTTTTTTTGCTGAAAAACTACAATTATTTATCAGAAATAATTAATACTTTTGCCCAGATATCCGAATAAACATTTCGATTAATCATCAATCTTCAAATCATTAACTAAAACAAAATGCGTATGAAAAAATTTTTTACTCTTTTGACAGTAGCTTTCATGGCATTGAATGTAAATGCCAAGGAAGAAATCGACTTCAGCCAGTTTGCCATTTGGGACAACTGTACCATTGAAGGCAACACACTGAACATGGGCAGTGGCTATAAAGGTGGTGCCATCTACATCGGCCGTGACATGTCGGAGTTCGACTACGTGTGGATTAAGTTCACTAATGCCACAGGTACTCCCAATTTCGGCATCACCTATGACGAATGGATGTACAATGCAGACTGGGGACCAGTTTTTGCTTCCACGACATCTGCCATGGAAGGTTCAGGCATTGTTGGTATCAAGATAGACAAGAAAACCGTCATGGTGAAAGGTAATGCCGAGACAGACGGTGTAGGTATCGGCGATGTGTACAGCCAGCATGTTCAGCAGATTACCATTCAGGGTCAGTCAGGCACTGCTTCGGTTACAGTAGAAGGCATCTATTTCGGCACCACAGCCGAGTATGTGGCAGATGGCGGTGATGTTCCCATCCGTCCTGATGCAGGTGGTTCGTTGACCCTTTGGGAAGGCGACCTCGTCTATGATGGTTGGGGTGTTTCATCGACTATCGACGCCAAGTATTTCGACGTGGCAGAAGTAGGTGATATCATTTACTGCTCAGTGAAGGACGTGAAAGCAGACTACAACCCCATTTTCAAGAACATCAACGACTGGTCAGACTTCGCTGACATCCAGAACACCATCAGTAAGGATGACAGTCATTTCGAAGGCGTCATCTCCACTCAGAGCGCTCTTGATTTCCTGAAAGCCAATGGCCTTCGTTTCCAGGGCTTAGGCTTCACCCTGACTAAGGTGGAACTGAAAGTTCCTCAAGCCACAGGTGTGAAAAAGGTGGATACTGACATCAACCAGAACGTCATGCGTTACAATCTCGCCGGTCAACCCGTTGATGCTTCCTACAAGGGAATCGTGATTGTCAAGGGACGCAAGTACCTTCAGAAGTAATCAGAGATTATCATTATAATAAAGAAAGCACCTGCCCATTATTGTGGACAGGTGCTTTCTTCATGTTTACCCGTAGAATCAAAAGGTGACCACAAGGATGAATCCACCTCGAGGCAAACAGTCGATAGATTTCGGCAGCGCGTTGACCTTGCTGATACGCCAAGGGTTGTCGGCTGTACCGCTATCGGCAAAGAGCGATATGGAACGATAACGCTGAATGAAACCGAGGTCAAGTTCGATGGTCTTGTTGTTATCCGTTCCATTGATGCCAGCAATGTACCATGTCTTTCCACTGCGACGTGCTATCACAGTATATTCGGCAGGTGTACCCCCTACAAGGCGTGTCTCGTCCCAGACAGTTGGCAACTGGCCAAGGAAGTTCTTCACCTCTTGAGGTTGTGCCAGGAAACTCTCCGGTCGGTCAGCCAGATGTTGCAGTCCGCTTTCGAAGAGCACAGTCAGCGCCAGTTCATGTGCATGTGTAGTGATGTGAGGGTGTTGTGAGTCGGAGAATGCGCAAGGCGTGTAGTCCATGGGTCCAATCACATTCCGAGTGAAAGGCAGAGTGGCATTGTGTGCAGCCGCTTTTGCGGTAAAAGTAGCCACATTGTTGTACCATTCC
>Ga0247609_10002877_pt1 | contig 17822 bp, 21 predicted proteins | sample 172DNAGHGlowgp2_FD_193487 | JGI IMG/M metagenome (GOLD analysis project Ga0247609, IMG submission 193487) | Sheep rumen microbial communities from Palmerston North, Manawatu-Wanganui, New Zealand - 1728 DNA GHGlow gp2 | ecosystem: Host-associated > Mammals > Digestive system > Stomach > Rumen ...
TCTGGATGGTATGCGGAAGTAAGGACGGACTCATGTTCAACAGCTCACGCCTCAAAGCGTTCTGCGACAAGAACGAAATCCCTTGTACCCTCATCCAGTACCCTGATGGTCAGCATGACTTCGTTGTCTGGAAATACGGACTCTACAATTTTTCACAACTCATCTTCTAAATCACAACATTCATTATCATCATAGGTGGGTTCTAAAATTATGTCGGATTGATTTTTGAATGGATTTGATTGGATTTTTGTCAGTTTTTGAGGGCGCATAGCGAGCTATGTAACCGAGAACCTTTAGCTCGGCGTAGCCAAAAGTGGCAAAAAGACTTCAAATAACGGAGCAGCGAGAGCAGAGTCAAGCTTGCTTGAACTATGCCGAGTCGTGACGGAATTCGATTCAAATCAAATCAAACAAAAAGCAACCGAAATGAAATATAGTAAATTGGTAGTGAACTAAAAAACAGAATTTTTAGAACCTACCTTAAAATAAAAAGGCGCCCTACCATTGCGGTAAGGTGCCTTCGCACATTCATCCAAATGATTACGCTTGTTTAGAAAAGAAAGAGAGCAATTCTTCTCTTTCACTTCACACTGCCGTTGGACTATCAGCTCAACTTAGTGACGCACTCCAGGCGAGTGTTCTCTATTTCGTCCTTCACATCCTCGGCAGGGTAGAAGAGGATGCGGCGACGGTAAACCTGCTTTGCGCCTGCCTCCTCCGAAGTGAGCGGTGCCTTGGCAGAAATAGAGAGCTTGAAAGTACCGAGCTGCTTCACGTTGATGGTGTGACCATTCAGAACCATCTCTTCTATCTGCTTGACAATCGAGCGGACTGCACCCTCGCAGGCTCCCTCGCTCATTCCTGAGTCGGCAGCGATGTGCTTGATGAGCAGGTCGAAACTTATCTTACTGTAAGTAACTGACTTGGTGAAGTACATATTCGACTCACCTGGCTTGAAAAACTGTTGTTTAGCCTTGATAAAAACTTTTCCCATACAAACTGATTTTAAGATTTAAAGATTTACAATTTACTGATTTTAGTTACCCTCTCTTCACGCTCCACGCTTCACTCTCTCCTCCTCTCGCCCTTTGGAGAGGGGGCGGGGGTGAGGCTTTCACTTTTCACTTTTCGCTCTCCTCCCCTCAGGGATAATTGCGGAATAGGAGCAATTACGAAAGGGGGCTTTACACGCTGAAGTTCACTTTGTCGAGCCTCTGGAGCATCTTCTTGCTGGCGCGGAAGGCGATGCGCTTGCTGGTGATAGCGGCTGCACCAGCGCCTTCGAGCTCAGCAGAGACCTTCGCGTGAACAGTGAAGTAAAGGCTTCCCATGTCACCGAGTTCCACAGAGTGACCGTTGCAGACGAGTTCTCGAACCTGAGTGATGAGGCTGCGATACACCGACGAAATCTGTTCGATACGCATGCCCGAGTCTTCAGTAGCATAGTTGATGAGGATCTCATCATTGATTTCTGTAGCGCGAGATACATTGGTGAAGTAGCGTTCTTTCTTGTCAACGGCACACACGTGCTTGTTGATCTTCACCCTCATGAGTGGATTCACTTTTCCCATAACTGTTGTTGGAATTTGTGGGAGATGAGCAGTTCGGCTTTCGCGACGTTACCTGACGCACACATCGTCCCTGGTTAAACATAAAATAAGTAATAGTTTCTCATGGCGGGCACTCATTCATCCTGTTATCCTGAATTGATTTTGTTGTGCCCTTTTTTCTGAATTGCGATGCAAAGTTAATACCTTTCTCTGTTCCATGCAATACTTTTCGACCCCCTCCCAAAAAAACTGCCCCGTTTTTTTAAATTAGTGAGTAGTGAGGAATGAGAAGTGAGGAATTTCCATCCGGATGGCAAGCCAACGCTAACGCCATTCTTCATTCTACTCCCCTCGCCCTTTGGAGAGGGGTCGGGGGTGAGGCTTTATTTCTCATTTACCTCGTCTTCAGTGCAAAGATCATCTCTTTCTTCTTGATGACATGCACAAACTGCACGCAGGAGGGAAGTCCGAAGCGCGAGAGGTCACGACACGAGTAGTCGGGATTATGATAGAAGAAGCAGCCCACACAAGATCGCACGTCCTCGTTCATCGGGTTCTGGATGGCTGGAACCTCTTCCAATACTAACGTTTTCTTCACTTCGCCAACGCCCGTCTTCATCTTATACTGACGACGTAGCATTTCTTCTTCATTCATTGCTTTAGCCATAACGGCATTCAGTTGTTGTGTTTTGATGTTATCCATGATATTAATAATGTGTTATTGCGCTTCGTGCAGGTTTCAGGTTTCAAAGCACTTCGTGCAGTTTTCAGGTTTCAAAGCACTTCGTGCAGGTTTCAGGTTTCAAAGCACTTCGTGCTGTTTCAGGTTTCAGGTTTCAAGTTTGGCTGCACCGAGCTCAAGTTTCAGAAATCCTTATAATCCTTTAAATCCTTGATTCAAGTTTCAGGTTTCAGGCTCCAGGAATCCTTTTAAATCCTTCAAATCCCTGACCCCTTCAAATCCCTGATCCCTTTTTCCACTGCAAAGTTATCTTCTTCCTTCCATACCTGCAACACCCGACTTACGTTTGTCGAGAAAACTGACGAATCCGTCGAAAACTTGTCACTCCATTTGTCGAAAAAGAGCGAATTCATCGACAGAAATATCACTTTTAAACAAAACAACTCCTATCCTCCTATCCTCCGTAGAAACAATAAGCGCTATGGAGTTTCGGAGTTGCTAAATGAATAGTTCTCATCCTCTTCCTTCTTCCTTTTTCAGTAAGCTTCGGTTTTGCCGAAGCCATTTCCAATTTAAATCTCTACGGAGTTTCGGAGTAAAGGAGTTTTTAATTATTACTTTTTACTTTTTACTTTTTAATTATTCTTCATTCTTCATTTTTAATTCCTCCCACTGTCTTAGAAACCGCTTTGCCACATTGATGCGTCGATGGCATTCTTTAGAGTCCTGCGTGTCCGAGAAAGTCCAGTCATCCGGACGCTTGCCACCTTGGCACACATACATCTTCGAGTGCATCGTGGAGCGAGCAGGAGCATCCGTAAAACCGAGGTCGTCATGCAAATAGTCCGTGAACGATTGCAAGCTATCAAAATGAGGCATTCCCTCCGTCTTGTTCATCACAATCATCAGCCACACATAATCGTATTGATGACGAAAACACTGCTCCTCCCGCATCTGCTCAATCACTCGCTTCAGGCGTTCCTCCCGATTCATCGGTACCTCGTTTCCCTCTTCAGTCGCATGTTCGTCTCGTGTGCGACGACCACTCCATCCATCTTTCAGCAATACGATTTTCCCCTGAGGCACATCATCCCTCTTTCCACCCGAAGTCTTTGCCATCAACTCCTGCTCCATCAGCACACCCGTCACGAAACGCATCAGTGCCGCCTCAGGTAGACGCATATAATATAAGGTGGACATATATTCCCATTTCTCCATCTTTCCATAGTATTGGTACATCCACCCAGGGAAGCGCATCAATGCCTGTCGCAAAGCTCCGAGTTCCAAATCCTCATGCATGCGACACAACTTCAGAAATGCACGACTCCCTTTCGTCTCCTCAAACACACGCACATAGATTTCCTCCAAATGCTGTTCGCTCCCCATCTTCGTCATCACGCTGCTCAGTCGCCGACTCCATTCCCGCATATCCTCATGCTCGCTTTCAGCCGACAAACGCTGCACTTCCTCCCGTTCCTGAGTCGCCTCCCAACTCACGTCCCAGCGACAATCCTTCAGATAGGCATCAAACACACACTTGTTCTCACCCTCCATGCCCTCGCCATTCAGCAGTGCCCTTTTGATTTCTCCTACCAGCGCTTTCAGCCGTCGTGCATCATCCGATTTCGGCATCATCGCAAGCCAACAATACTTTTCGCTCCATAGACGTGCCTCGGCATGTTCACCCACAGCATCCATATCCATCTCCTTCTCCACCTCCGCACGTGCCCAAAGCGCGAAATGCTCATCCCGTGCCTCGTAATCCACCACCACCGCTTGTAGCGTCTTCGTCACCGACTCATCGCAATACCGACTCACCACATGACATTGTTCATTGCTCACGTAGCCCACGAATTGCGTGTCAATCACCACCATCGTCGCCTCAGGGTTCTTTTCGTTGTCGCAGTCATGCGTTAGTGTCACACGCTTGCCCAGTGCCGTGCGCACTCGTTCGCCTAATCTCTCGTCTCCCCACGCATGATAAGGGAGCCCCACAATCTTAAATTCAATCTGATACATGTTATCCTGGTACTAAAGAATATAAATTCAACTATGAAAGTCAAAAGACAAAGGTCAAAGGTCGAAGCCTGAACCTTTAGCTCGGCGTAGCCAAACTTGAAACTTGAAACCTGAAACCTGAAACGGCACTTGTCATAAAATAGGTGCTGCAAAGATACACAATCTTCCTCAATCTATCAACGATTTCATGAAAAATGAGTCAACAACCTTTAGCTCGGCGTAGCCAAATTAACACAAATTCTCTCAAATATAATTAAACGAAAACGAAAGCGATAACAAAGGCTTTTTGGGCATTAGCATTGGCAATAGCTTTAGCTCTTCATCCGGATGGTAATAGTTTTCGTTTTCGTTATCGTTTTCGTTCTATAAATATATTTGTGTCCCTTTGTGAGAATTTGGCTACGCCGAGCTGAAGGTTGTTGACTCTTCTTTTTTGTAACTATTTGTTGACAAAAAAAAGAAGCAGGGTACATACGCACCCTGCCACCTTATTTATATATAGTAATATCTCTATTACCTACGTTGTAACTTGTTCTTTGTACTTAGTACTTGACATTACCACTCGTAGCTGCCGAAGCCCTTTTCTTCGTCAACGCGCTCCTTTGTTTCAACGTCTGAATATGGATCAGCATCAGTATTTGGTGATAAAACAAGCATCATAGCGTTCAGCAAGAGTGTTTCCTTTACCTTAGTTGCAGGTGTCTGATATATCTTTTTCATAACTCGAAATCTTGTTTTGATAATTTATTAAATAAATACTTACATTGTCATTTGTACATTGTACATTGTTCTTTGTACTTGTACTTGACTTTACTTCAAAATCACCTTTCTTGTTGTGCCGTCAGACATCTTCAGGATGTTCACACCCTTCTCGATGCGGTTCAGCTTCACGCCGTCAGCACTGTAGATTGCCTCGAATGCATTGTTGGTGAGAGCCTCAAGTGCACTGATACCAGTTGTGTCATCACCCAAGTTGAAGGATTTCACATCTGAACCAGAAACTGTGAGATATGCACGGTATGCAGGAACGTTGATAGGTTTTTCAGGATTAATTATGTAGAATGCTTGCTTTCCTTCCTTAGTCTGGAGCACATAGCCTTCTGTAATCGTAGTTTGAGCAAATACACCAGTCAACCAACCGTCTGTGTAGGTGGCAGCACCAGCGATGCTATATCCCTGCTGAGTTTCATCTACGTCAAGCTTAGCTTCCAAGATGTAAGGAACGTTAGCAGCAGGCTCTTCAACTTCTGACAATGTGAGTTCATTTTCCTCAGCTGCTTCGCAAGAATAGTAAACTACACCATCATTTGCTACTGCAGGCTTGAATGGATAGATGCGAGTAGCGAACTTACCAGCTGCAACAGCTACTGGAACTTCTACTAATGTAGGTTCTACCAATGCGAATTCACCATTTTGCTGAGCGTTCTCATCTGTGTAAATGTTACCGCCATTCTGAGCAACTACGTTATAATTATTTGCTGTATTGATGATGTTGAATGCACCTTCAACAGTAGTAGAAGCAGCGATTCTGAATGCCAACCTCTTACTGCTGTCTGTAGTACCTTGAATCTGTGAAGGAGCCCAACCAGCAGCACTACCATTGTTTGCTCCGTTAGTCAGATAAACTGTACCTTCAGGAAGTTCTACGCTGATGTAGTAAAGGTTTGGATCCTCTGCGTTTTCAGCAGAAGTGAAGGTAAAGGTTTGTGCCAGATAAGGACTGTCACCTTTCACGTTAAAGAAATTACCAGTTGGGTTGTTTGCAGACGTAGCACCATTACCAGCCACGAGAGCCTTGCCTTTGTATGGATGACCTTCTGTTACAATAGTGATTCCATACTTGTTGCCTGGTTCTGGAGCATTGAGCGGTGCAGCTTCGAATGCAGAAACGGCGTCGTTAATAGTTTTAATAGCAGCTTCCACTTCTGCCACTGTTGCACTTTCGTTTTCATAAACAGCCTGAGCAGTAGCAATTGCCTCTTCAAGAGTAGTTGCAGCCGAAGTAGGAATCTGGAATACACTTGTACCAACGTTCAAGCGATTTTTAGCAGTTGTTGCATTATTGATAGCAGCAAGAAGAGCTGCACGATCTATATGAGCTTCGAGCTGCATGAGACGGAAATCGCCTACGGAGAACCATTGATGGTTGTCTTCAGTTGTAGCGTTAATCTTGATGGTAACTGCATTGCCATCTGTTTCAAACACTACGAAACCATCATTCCAACCGAAGTTGAATACGTTGCCAGAAGCGTTCACGTTAGGAAGTGCTACACTTTCTTCGCCTACAGACATCGTGAGTGTAACGCCGTCGGAAGCACGACCCTTTGCGGTCAACAGGTATCTACCTGCAGGAAGAGTAATAGCTTGTTCCATCGTAGTGGTCCATCCTGTACCACTCCAGTTACCACCATCGAAGTACATGTAAGCGTGATTTCCTTCAGAATCAGTCCAAGACTCAGTATTACGTGGGTTGTTCTTGTTGCCTGTCCATGTCCAGCCGTTGTTGCCGTCAGTTGCATCATTGTTGAGGATGTAGCTTCTCATGTCAACTGCACCTTCCACACCTTCAGCAGCAGCATTGCTCTCATAGTAAGCACGAAGGGCTACTAACAAGTCAGCAGCAACTGTTGTCTCGTCTATAACAGGGGCTTTGTCAAGGTCTGCGTATGGCAATTCTGGGGTTGAAGCAGCAAGGTCATAAGCAGTTTTTGCAGCTTTGAATGCGTCTGTTGCATCAGTCAGAGCCTTAATTACTTCAGAATAGCTAGCCTCAGTTTCTTCAGGAATATCATTAATACTATTATAAAGAGCTATCCTTTCAGAACCATCTACATTTGAATATGCAGGGTCTTCATTAGCTGCAGTAGCAGCAGTAAGAGCCTCTTGATATTCAGCCTTCAAAGACACAAGTGGGTCTGTCCATGTGATGGTTACACTTTCAAAGAAAAGGTGAGGATTTGCACCCGAACCACTTCCATTTGACTTGTAACCAAGAGCAATGCGACCAGCGGTCTTCTCTGTCAGTGTGAATTTCACTGTCAATGTTGTCCACGTTTCAACTGTAGGATTGCAAGCTGCTGTGTGAGAAGTACCCTCGTTAGGAATAAAACCGATGTAACTTGTGTTTCCCTGAGTTCCTGAAGCGTTGTAAACAGGAATCGTCAGCTCATAGCCACCAGCAGGAAGTTCAACTTCCTGATAATAATAGCCACCGTTACCCCATACACCAAAGAAACCTAAGCAATTTCCTGAAGCTTCACCAGCAGGATTCGTTGCTGGAGCCGATTTATTATTACCTTTCAATTGCCACTCGCTTCCATAAGCAAAAACAGCTCCACCCATACCTGAGTTTGTAAAACCTCCTTCGTCGGTAACTCCTGCCAAAACTTCATAAGACCAACCATCTACAGCTTGGAAACCATAGTAAGTTGTACCATTTTTAGCCATATCCTTACCATAACCACAAACGTGATTGTCAACAGGAGTTCCCTGTGAGAAGTCCGCATTCGTCAGATAAGTACTCGTCACGTCTGTTTGGGCGTTTACGCCAACTGCAGCAAGCAACATTGCCGCAGCGAAGAGTAATTTCTTTTTCATGTTTTGTTAGAATTTAATTAATAATATTGATTAAAAAAATGGATTAGCAGTTAATTTGGCTTTAGACCTTCGGCCTTTAAGCCAAGTTTGGCTACGCCGAGCTGAAGGTTCAGTGCACTTCGTGCAGGTTTCAAGTTGGCTTCGCCAAGTTTCAAAAGTTTCAAATCTAGAACCTGAAACGGCTCGCAGTGCCTTGAAACGACCTTTGGTCTTGAAACTTGAAACGGCACAAAGTGCCTTGAACCTGGCGCGAATCGCCTTTTCCACCTTCAAGTTGCAAAAGTACAAATTATTTTTAACACTCCATCATTTTTTTTCAGTTTTTTACTTGATAGATAGATTTTTACACCATTTCCCTTTCATCCTTTCATGATTCTACGGAGATTTGGAGTATAGGAGTTTTTTAATTTTTGAAACCTGAAACTTGAAACCTGAAACTTTATTTCTCCTTTCCTCCCTTACTCCGTGGAGTTTTTTTTGACACATAAAAATGGCAGAGCACCTATATGTGCCCTGCCACCTTATTTATATATAGTAATATCTCTATTACCTACGTTGTAATTTGTTCTTTGTACTTAGATTTATTACCATTCGTACTCGAATCCTTCGCGTTCCTTAGTCAGAATTTCATTTTCTTCAATTGGTTCATTCTTTATAGGAAGTGATGGAACCTGCATAAACATTTCGAGGTTTGAAATTTTCACCTCGATTTCTGGCTGAATATATTTTTTCATTGTTCTTTGATTTTTTATTAATAATAAAATAATGAGTAGTGAGTAGTGAGGAGTGATTAAAATCCGATTGGCTCATTTCTCACTCCTCACTGCTAATTCCTCACTTAACAACTACCTTCTTGCCGTTCACGATGTAAAGACCACCCTTAGTGATGTTCTGAACCTTCTGACCAGCAATGTTGAAGATTTCGCCGTTTGCTGTTTCAGCAGCGATATTGTTGATGGCATCAGCCACAGCGTCGTCAAGAGCGATAAAGCCCTTCACTGATGTTGATTCAGTTACTTCGATGTATGCCTTGCCAGCAGGTACTTTAGCACCTGTCTTTACAGGATAGAAGCCAACAACATCTTTCTTTGCCAAAGCATAGATAGTAGCTTCATCACCTTCAATAGTGCCATCAGAAGCCTTGAGAAGGTTAGGATCGATTGCTTCAGGTTCTCCTTCCAAAACAGCAAATTCGTATGAACCTGCTTCACCATTGAGGATTACTGGAGTATTGGCAGGGATATCAGTGACAGCACTGAGAGCAACGCCCGTTATTTCGCCATCTTTATTTTTATTAAATGCAGGAACTACATAAGCTGTAACACCAGCTGGAGTGCTTGTAGCGTATGGAGTTACAAAGGTGGTGTATTCAGCAGCACCGATGGTTACAACTACATTGTCGTTAGCTCTGTAAGCAGCTTCAATTGCCTGACCAGCAGCTGTGTAGTTAGCATCGCTGAGTGTTTCGAGAGCGGCAATTGCATCTGCCTGGTCAGCCTTAGCCTTGTTTTCGTTAGCGAATTCGCGAGCTTCCTCTGTCTGGTTAGCAGCGATATCAGCAGTGAGTTCTGTACCAACAAATTCATAAACGAAGTTCTTCCAAGAAATCCAGTTGAAGTTTGCATTGATTACCTTGATACCAATCGTGAGGTTACCATCAGCACCAACGAGACCATAAACTACAGGGTTGCCATAAACACCGTTAGTGCAAGCAGAAGCGTTATCGCCATAAGCACGCTCGATGTTGTCGTTAGCAAAGATAAAGGAACCTTCAGGTGTTGAGCCACCTGCTTCATTGAGAGTACGTACAAGGGCAGTTACCTTATAGTAACCAGGAGTCAAACCAGTAACCGTGTAGCTCATCGTTGCATCTGTAAGGTTAGTGCCTCTACCAATCCAGTTCTGAGTGAATGGCGTTAACAAGCCTGAACCATCATTGTTACCTTCTGATGACCATGTGTTTACTTGGAAACTACCATTGTTGCCTGTGGTTGTCCAACCGTCTATGCTATTACCCTTCAATGGAGCAACAACTGCATTGTAAGCAGCGAGTGCTGATTCAAGAGCTTCCTTAGCAGCGATAAGGTCTTCTTTGCTGGTTTCGTCAACTTTTCCCTTAGCGTAAGTGTCTGCTGCTGTCTGGAGGTCAGCCTGCATTGCTGCATAAGCTACATCATTTGTAAGAGTTGTGTTCACATTGCCCAATGCAAATTCATAGTCAGAAATGTAAGCAGAGAGGTCTTCACCCTCAGTCACCATACAGTTGTAGAATGAGAGCCAGCTGATATTGCTGCTTGCAGCAACGGTGATAGTAGTTGTCAAATTACCATCAGCATCCGAAGTACCTACAGCAGAGAAGTTGCCAATGAAGAAAACTCCTCCGTTGAATTGAGTACCAGCGCTGATGTCAATAGCTGTGCCATCGCCTACCCGCATGGTGATACCGTTAGCAATCTTGGTCTGACCATTTGTCTGGCGAACACGAGCACGAATTGTGAAAGAGTAAGTAGTGTTTGGCTTCAAGCCTGTCATGGTTGATACGAGGGTGTTAGCTCCAAGACTCTGGTCATCACCTGTCCAATACTCGAAGAATGGAGCATGGAAATCAGAACCATCGGTATCACCTTCAACAGACCAAGTGTTGATGTACAAAGGAGTAGTGTAGTCTGCTGCTTGTGCACCACCGATAGTCCAAGTAGAAAGAAGAACCTCGTCGAGGCGGTTTGCTGAATGCCAAGTGTTTGTGCCTGTTCTGAAAGCACCATCCGCTGTTAATGTGGCAAGTTCATCATCTGTGTATCCACCTGTTTCATAAATCTCCTGAACATTTCCATACCATTTGTTATATGCTTCTGTTGTATAGACATTCGTATTGTCTAACACTTCCGCCATCTTTGCACGATACCCATCAATATCTACTGATTCATAAATCAATATTGAAGCTTGAGCAGCATTAATTGCAGCAGTCAAAGTTTGAATGGCAGCTGTAACTTGAGCAACAGTTTGTAATGTAGATTCATTAACAACAGCAGCTTGCAATGCAGCTAACACGGTAGGACTCATAGGAGTAGTATAAAGAGCTTCTGCTTCAGCCACCTTAGCACGGTAATCAACAAGATAAGCTTCCAGTGAATACTTGAGAAGTTTTACTGGACCGAGGATACACCAACCACCATTTGGTGTGGTACCTTTGAATCCAATTTCAATCTCGGTGCCGTCTGTGTCAATAGTAAAGTCAAACTCATTTGAATACTTGCCTTGTGAGAAAGCCGTTGCGGCTCTATAAAGGTCATTACTGCCACTATAACCTGAGAGTTCACTCATACTATTAAGGGCAACTACATTCTGTGTTTTTTCTCCTGCATATATCCATGCCATATTGTTATTTGTACCATTACCGCCCCAACTCTCACGATAGAAAGAGTTTACAGCCAGACGATAGTCGCCAGCAGGCAAGGTGATGGTCTGGGAGAAAGAGAATTGATTGCTCCAATTCCAAAATTCTACGACTGGTACAGCACCATCGGTTACCCATGCTGTATAACCTCCGTAAGTCCACCCTGCATCTTTAGTGGCCAAATTGGCATTCGTCAGATATTGTGACGTAATGTCCTCTTGTGCATTGATGTTCAACGCACCTGCGATTAATGCTATCGCAGCGAAAAGTAATCTTTTTCTTTTCATGTTGTTAAAAATTTGAAGTTAATTAATATAGTGAATAAAAATGTTAGATATTCGGGAGGGATTAGGTGATGCTTCTGTTTCGGCGAATTCATCGGTATTTTTTATCATACTTGCTTACCTGAAACTTCTTGCAGAGGAACTCGGTTCGGAAGGCATTTTTTAGCTTCCCTTCGGGAGTGCTGTCCCTCTTTCCACTCATTCCTGTCTCATAAAACAATGTCTCTTTCAAAAACACGAATGTGCAAATATAGAGTTTTTTTTCCATACCCTCAAAATTTTTTCAAAAAAAATGTTTCATTTTATAAATAATGTGTAAAAGCGTTGGCGTTTTACGTGAACCTTTTCTTTGATTTCACTGAACTTTCAGTCCGGCGAAAGCCAATCTTTCCATTGATTCCACTGAACCGCTCCTTTGATTTTAGAATAAAGCCCTATAAAAAACACATAAAATAACGTTGAAAATTCCCATTTTGCCATCTTGACTTTACAAATACAGAGCCTCCCCCTATATGAATAGGTTCGTGTGTGTGAAGGAGGGGTGGCTGTGGGGTTATCTTGTTTGTTGTAATCTTCACCCATCCCCCCATATCTTGAAATGATATAAAAAAAGGAGTTGCCATGACTGGCAACTCCATCAAAAGAAACATTCAAAAATTAGAAAATTAAAAATGAAAATAAAAATAAAAATAATATCATTGCATTTAGAAAACTATTGTCAAAATCATTCATTAGGCTCGTCATTTGGTTCGTTTGTTTCTTGTGTTTCGTTGGCGTTAAAAGTGCCTAATTGAATTTTACTATCGTCTAAAAAATCAAAATCAAAGTAAGTGTCAATATAGGTCTTAACATTTCCATTCACTACATCTGTTATATTATCGACTGTTACCTCAACCGCACCAAATTGCGCGACTGTGATAAGGTTCAAAGGAAGGTAGGCAATCAAACCATCTTGCAACCTATTTTCTAAAATAAAGTCGCTACCTAAAAACTTACCATCATTAAAGATTGTAGGATTTAGTTTTAATATTTCGGCTTTCGCTTTTGGGCTGATAATCCATGCATTTTGTGTTTTCTGTTTATCGCCTTTATATTGTAAAGTTGCAAGGTCTCCAATCGTTGAAATTGTTGTGCATGATACTCCGTTAAAAATACCCTTTGGTTTGTCGCTTGTTTCGGCACTATCTGATAAGATAGTTTCAACTAATTTGTTGAAAATCGCCTTTATTAAAATATCATTAACCTCGTTATAAAAGTCTTTATTTTGTCTTAAAATTTCTACTGAAAAATCAACTTGTGTCGTGAGTCTGTGTGGCGTTAAATACTTGCTTGATACGGTATCAGTATTTGCCGTAATACCATACCCAACCTCTTTCCAATCACAAGTATTTTCGTCAAAATATGGTGCTTTAATATTCGCTTTTAAATTTGGGTAAAATGTTATCTTATCAATAAAATCATCATCATATTCTGAGCTTTGTGTGTGTGCAATAGTTCTGCCCGATTTTGTACCAAGGTCATCAATCATTGCCCTCATTTCAAAGTTAAATTGACCTACTGCTGTGATACCATTTTCTTTTGCTTTTTGCTTTGCCCTTTCGTTTATTTCTTCTTGTGAATCACTGAGTGCAATACGATTTGAAATCCTATTGATAACGTCCATTAAATTTAATCTTTCGTTTGTTTCTACTTTGCTCATTTCGTTTCTGTTTTCTTCTGTAATTTTAGTTTTAAAATTTGGTTTGCTTGTTGCATAATTGTTTGCTTTGTAGTTTGTGTTAAATCTTCTTTGTGGCGGTTCATTTCCTATTCCAATAGTTCCGCCTTTTCCGTACTCCATTTTTACCATTTTTTAATATGTTATTTTAAATCATTTGTAATCGTTTTTCGTCAATCTTAAAAGGCGCATAATAACGCATATTCACCCATTTTGAAATATCATAATTTTGTGTTTTCTCAGGTCTAAATCTTTTGATTAAATCTTTCATTTTTTCTTTCATATTTTAATAGTATTTTTTTAGTTTGTTATTATTATTTTATCCATTTGTCAGCCATTCAAGAAAAGCGTCTGAATCATCCTCATCTATATCTTTGAAAATATCATTTATTAGTTTGATAATGATTTTTAAACTATCAAATTTTGCTTTTAGCATTGGATTTTGTCCTTTTGTCTTGCCATCATTAAAAGCCATTAAATAACCATTTTCTTTTATTAGTCGATTAGCCTCATTGTAGGTGTTCAGAGTCTCTTTTAATAGTGTTATTTGTATTTCTTTTTGAGTCGATATATCACCATTTCTTTTTAGTTCCTTTCTGATTCTTGATACTATATTTTTTGTGTTCATTTTTCATCATTAAATTGTATTGTTTCCGCTCCATGGAGCGGAAACTTAATATTACGAAAATGTGCGGTAGCATTTGAAAATAATATTAGTATTAGCAGATAATGAAAACAAGAATTTAAACTTTGGGCTACCGCACAATATTGTTATTTTTTTCTTTCTTTAAAATATCGCCTTAATTCCCTTTCAAATATGAAAATAATCATTATTGAATCAATTCCGAAAATCGTCAAAAACAAGTTAAATTCATTCATTTTATTTTAAGTATTTTATTAGATTATTCATTGATTTTTCCTCAGATAATTCTTTGTAATATTGCCAATCGCTTTCGCTTAATATTTCCCAATGATACCCATCGAAAACGTTCTTTCTTTTACGCTTTAATTTCTGTTTTACTTCTTTGATATTGTAGCCGTATTTCTCAACTATATTGATATTATCAAAAAGCAAAAATTCACTGCCAAAGCATTTTACAGCCATTATGTTTTTTTCAATCTTCATCGGTACTCTATAATATCATTTTTTGGTGTTATTATTTGCTGAAAATCGTTTTTGATTACAGGCATAGAAACGAGCCATGAATAAAGTTCTTTCGGTATGTAATACCAATCAAAATCTTTATATTTGTGGCTACCTTTTTTGTTGAATTTTCCGTTTGCTGCGTTTGAAATCTTGCTTTGCTTATAACCTAATAAATCACCATCTCTCACCGCTTCTAATAATATCGTTTTTCTTCCATCTTTTGAAATTCCCATCACTTGCCTTGCTTGAGAATACCTTATATTGTGCTTACTATCACACCATTCCAAGTTGCTTGCTTTATTATCTGTTTTGATTTCGTTTATGTGGTTTATTTGCGGTAGATTGTTAGGATTTTCTATAAAAGCGTTTGCAACAAGTCTATGCACTTTAAAATGCTTTTTTTGTCCATTTTTGCATAGTATTACGTGATTGTAGCCGTTACCATCTTTTGCAGGTTTTAGGTACTTTATTTTGCCAAACTTCAAACTTCGTACATTACCATAATTTGAAACTTCATAAAGCCCTTCGTAGTTCTTTATATCTTTCCATACTTGTTTATCGTTTTTCATCGTTTATAAATCGTATTTTAATCTCTTTATTTTTATCGTTTTAAAATTAACATGAATTGAAAATTCATTGTTTAAATTGCCATCGAATAACTCATAAAATACATTGTGTTTTTTGTTCTGTTTATGTAGTCTGTTAATGCGGTGCTACCTATGTACTTAAATTTGCGCTGTAAGGCGTTTTCTTGCATTGGTTGGTGTATTGTTCCATCTACCTTTTCAACGCTTAAAATATCGCTATTTTCAGCCTTATTTTGCAGTTCTCCGTTTGGGTCTATTCCATTTTCAAAACAATACTTTTGTAGGGTGTTGTAAACTTCTCCATTTCCCTTTTCTTTTGCTATTTTGACGTTCTGATAAACGTTTTTTGTTGGGTCATACCACATTGATATTTCTTTGTAGTGCTCTAACTTTTCTGCAATCTGTTTTTGCGCTTTTGGGGTAATATGGTTTATCATACAATACTCCACACTAACCCGTAACCTTGGAATGTTTTTCATCTTCATTTTTCGCTTGCTTTTCTTTGCGTCCAAGGCGATTCTTAGAAGGCACTGATTTGTTAATACTTTATCGCTATTATTGAAAAAGTATGTCCTATCAAAAACCAAATTATATATTAACTCCTCCATGCTTATATTTGGCTTAATCTGTACCCTAATTCTTGCATTTGAAAATAGCGTGTTCCTTCTTCTTTGCCCATCTCGTAATTTGCGACACTTGTACTTTCTGATTCCAAACCATTTATAAATCATATAGTTTCTTTCAATGCAAACATAATCATCATTTGTTAGTGCATATCCTTCCTCGTTATAGTCTAATTCACTTTCGTATATTATTTGGAATTTATCCCTATAACATGATAAAAAATCAGTTGGTTTTAACGTGTTCAAATTCTGTAAAAATTCATCGTCAATTCTAACCTTAATTTTATCTTTTTCAATAGGTTCTTCAGTAGGTTCTTTAATATCAAAATTTGATATGTTGTAAATCACATCATTGATTGTTATTTGACAATTTTTTGTTGCGTTTCCACTAAACTGTTGTACAGGTGAATTTGCGCAATTATCCCATTTCTTTGTTTGGTCAAAAAGCGTTGTGTTGAATGTGTCTTTTATAGCGTCGTAAATGCCTTGGTATATCGTTTTATCTGTTATTGTAGTTTCAAACGCATAAAGCAAACGAAAGCGTGAAAATGGCTTTGTGTCTGTTGGTTTTTGCTTGTTGCAATTTGGTGTTGTGTAGATTATCGTTGGAATGAATTTTAAACTTTTTAGGTATTCATCAAACGTTATCTCGTTCTTTACGTTGTCAACGTCAAAAACCACAAAATCAGTTCCAATCCAATTTGTTTCTTTTTTGTATGAAACACTAAAATTTGCCTTCTTGAAAATAGATGTAAAACAATTGCCATGCGTTATGATTTCGGCAATATTTTCAAGTGATAAATCGTCAATTCTTGAATATTTGACTTTATCCCATTGAATAACGTTTTTATCGTTATATCGTTCGTTTGATACGCTTAATGTAAATGTTTTCATAGTGCTAAAAGGTTTATTTTATCTTATTATTTGATGCTTAGGTTTTTTAAAAATGGTGCAGGGAAAATGTTAAACCTTAGCACCTATAAAATCCATTTTCCCATTTATAAAACACCATTTATAATATTACTTTGTTCGTTCTTCTACTTGCTTTAAAAGAGCCATCTTTTTAACCCAAGTTTCACGACATCGTTCAATCCTTTGTTTCTTATGTTCTTCTGTTTCATTAGCCAAAAAATTACGTCTAGCTTTCGAAAGATTTTTTCTGTGTTCCTTGGTAAAATATCTCATTATGTCATCCTTTTAATATAAATAGTTTGTTATTTTAAAAAATTCAGAAAATCATTGAATTATTTTGAAAATTCTTTATAACTCTCTGATTTATAGTAATTTAATTAAGTAATTTTTTTTAAAATATTTTTTTATGTTCTTGTAAACTCCTTTCTATTTAAACTATATAAAAATAAGATTAAAAGTCAAGTATCATGATTATATTACTGTTTCATTTACAATGTAGTTATAGAATTAAACTCTTTATTCTTATTATTCTTTTATTTTATCCATTTCTCCTTCTCTTCCCTATATCCTCGCTATTAAGGAAACAACTACTTTGTAATTGAAACAATCATTCAGTAGTGTATAAGTACATAAAATTATTTGAAAATAGAAACATTCTTATTATAATCATATTAAAATAACACTACATTCAATATATCATGATATAGCGTTATTATTTAAACCTTGTATTTTTGCGTTATTTGACTATTAAAATACGTTGGTAATACATTATAATATAAGGCTTGAAAAAGGCTTTAAAACGCTTTATATGCGCTTTTAAAGTGTGTTATGATACAGTGTCCATTGATAGCGTTAAAGTGCCTTACAAAGCATAAAAAAAGGGATTGGCTACATTGATAGTAAGCCATCCCCAACCTTAAAATAAAGAAGAATTTTATTATAATAAAAAGTGCATTTCTATTGAAAAAAAAGAAGGTCAAACCATTAAAAGATTTAGCCTTCTTTTGATTGTGTTGTAATTGCCTTTTACGTTTGTTTACCAATCATTTTAAGGCACTACTATTTTAATAAATTACTTACATATAAATATCTTATAATAGTAAAAAGATTGTGCGCCATGCTGGCGCACATTATCAAATATTATCATTTTTTGGCTTTCTTTGGATATGCTTTTCTTTCTATCCTTTTAACGACAAAAGTATTGAAGTCGAGCGGTGTTGTCGTATCGCCATTCTTCACACTTAATTTTGGACTTTTCCCGTTACTTGTGTAATAGTAAGTGTTGGCAAATTTGCCATATTCATCGT
>Ga0247609_10002881_pt1 | contig 17809 bp, 27 predicted proteins | sample 172DNAGHGlowgp2_FD_193487 | JGI IMG/M metagenome (GOLD analysis project Ga0247609, IMG submission 193487) | Sheep rumen microbial communities from Palmerston North, Manawatu-Wanganui, New Zealand - 1728 DNA GHGlow gp2 | ecosystem: Host-associated > Mammals > Digestive system > Stomach > Rumen ...
TGGATCTGTGGGGCTTAATGGAAGACAAATATGTGAGAAATGTGGTGGATATGGCTATTTAAAATAGTTGTGAAGGCGTTGCAATAGGATTGACCCTCAACCATGATGGCTATAACGCAAGACGAAAGCCTATGTCTTTGAATTTGTAACCCGGAGCTAGGTTGCGACGGACTGAAACACGAAACGTCCATTCGCTGCCGAATACACTTCCGCCACGGGCTATGTGTTCATCACCTGTTTCGGGACCTTTGGGGTTGATCTGTGGCTCTTCGCTAAAATATCCATACCAGTCTTCCACCCATTCCCACACGTTACCGCTCATGTCATACAAGCCCAACTCATTCTTTTCCTTACCACCAACATATTGAGTGTCTCTATAAGCATTGCCGGAATACCAGCTTATTTTAGGCAGGGAGTTTCCGCCTGAAAATTGGTAACCACACGATTCCTGACCTCCTCTTGCGGCATATTCCCATTCCGCTTCGGTTGGAAGACGGAAGGGAAGACCTGTCAGTTCTCTAATCTTTTCTATAAATACATGACAATAATCCCAAGTTATATTCTCAACAGGATAGTTGTTGCCCTTATGTCCAGAAGGGTTATTGCCCATTACTGCCTCCCAAAGGGATTGGGTCACCTCGGTTTGACCGATGTAGTAATCGTCTAATGTGACAGTATGGGTGGGTTTCTCCCTGTCCATCACATGGATGAGTTGCTCTTTGGTCGCTCCCATAGTGAAGGAACCGCCTACAACTCTTATCATAGTGAATTTAACATCTTTGATGTTGAATGTTAAAGTCACTTTCTCTTTTTCATGGTCATTGGTTGAAATCAGGTCCTTTAATTGATTCAAGTTTGTAATGTACTCTCTAGAGTTCTTGGGTTTTAACAAGTATGTCCTGCTCTTTTCTTTATTGTTACAGACAATGGCTTCTGGTAATAGGATGAAGAATTGTTTTTCATAACTCATTTCAAACACCGGGGGAATTCCTTCCTCAAAGGAAAATCCTACTTTGTCGTCATTGTAAACTAATGCGGATTTGATCTCTTCGTCAACAATGATTTGTCCTGCGTCGGTAAGTGTTATTTTCTTTGAATCCCAATCTATATTTACAATATACTCCTTGTCTTGCTCTTTCATCTTAAAGGTAAAAGTCTGAGCATGAAGTGGGGTTAGGGCTAAAACAAATAAACAGAATATTATAAGTATTTGTTTCATTATACAATTGTTATTATTTTAATAATCTATTAATATCATGTTGGCGGAGCAGTTCTTCGGCTTCTTCACGGCGTTTGCGTTCATCAACGGAGATATTTGTGTTTATATTGGGAGGTTCATGAACTACGTCATTTTTTGGGGGTGTGTTATTGTCTGTACTTTTTTTAATAGCCCTTTCTGAACTTTCCTTTTGTGTACCATGTCTTTTGTTCTGTTTATCTTGCACCTGCTTTTGTGTCTTTCCTGATGGCGAGATCAGTTGGGGGGTATCTGCCAGAGTTGAGTCAAGAGGCGATTTTATATGTTCTGTATCACTTGATAAGGTGTCGGGCATTGCTGTCAGAACATCTTCTCTGTCTGACTTTGTTTCCAAAAGACCTTCGTTGTTTTGCGTTGATTCATCAGTGGAATCTTTGAACTTGTTCCAAACAAAGAATACTACTAATGCAATTGCAATGATCGATGTTGCAAAGATAATTATTTTTTTTCTTTTTTTGATTCGCTTTTCATTATTTTGTCTGCCTACAAACACATTTGTGTTTTTTTTAACAGGCTTTTCTGTGTCATCTCTGTCAGAATTACTGTCCATAAGTGTTTGAATGAACAATTCTGCCGACTGGGTACGCTTGTCGCAGTCGGGGTTCATGGCCTTTATTATAGCATTGCGGGTTTTAATGCTTGTCTTATGACCCAATCCATTGATGATGTCCTGCGGTTTTATGTCGAAAGCTGACTTGGGATGTTTGCCCGTCAGAAGGAAATACAGTGTGGCTGCAAGGGCATACACGTCGATAGCGGGATTGAAACGCTTTATGTCGCTATATTGCTCTTTCGGCGCGTAACTGTCTGTGGCGCCTTTCGAAAACGTGGAGGAGGTGGGGTTGCCGTTTGTGTCAAACTGTTTTGCCAGACCGAAATCCACAAGTACGGGATAGGCCTTGTCGCTCCCGCTGTCTGTGGAAAGCATGATGTTCGACGGCTTTATGTCGAGATGAAGAAGGTTGTTGGAATGTATGAGATGTACGGTGTCGCATATCTCATTCATCATGCTCAACGCGGCATTCTCTTCCAACGGACCGTTTTCTGCAACCCAGTTCAAGAGGTTCCCACCCTCTATAAACTCCATCACGTAATATGCTGTGCCGAAGCTCTCGAACACTTCGTTCACATGGATGATGTTCTTTGAAAGACGGCTCAGGTCATGCAACAGATGTGCCTCATTAAGAAAGGCTTCCAAGTTGCTCTTGTGCTCTGACTGTATGGACTCCGGACATTTCACAATGCAGCCGTCTTCGCCACGGTAGCAACCTTTAAGGAAAAACTCCTTTACAGCGAAATAAACAGTTGTGGAGATGTTTTCTACGGATATTCTTGCAGAAACTTTATAGGTGATACCAAAACTGCCGGCACCGAGCACGTCGGTGATTATATATTCGTATTTGCCGTTTTTCAATACTGTTCCTACGGGCAATGAGTATTTCGGATAATCCATCTTTTATTTTCCGCTTTCTGATTCTATTGGTTTCAACTCAAATAACGTGTTTCCCATTGAAATCTTGTCACCGATTTCAAGATTCACACGCTCACCAACTTTCACGGATTTGTCATTTATCAGAACTTTGTTCGTGGTTCGCTGAAGGACAAAGGAATATGTGAAAACATCGTCTGTTTCATTTACCTCTATAAATGCGGAACGACGGCTCAGAAATTCATCATCCACCATCACGTCGGAAGTAATCTCCCAATCTGTGCGGCCTATCCAGTTCTGACCGCTGTGAAGTGGAAAAGACTCCTCACCCCAAGTTAATTGGGTTTTCACTTCTAACACACTTTGGCTGTTCGGGGTGGTGGATTTACCGGATATGGAAACCTTTTTGCTCCTGTTAATCATTTCTGATTGCAGGAACTTCAGGTTGGATTTCGTCATCTTCACCTCGAAAGACCAACCCACACCGTCTGAAAGGATTAACATCTGTTTTAATAGGTTTATCTTGTGAATAAAGTCTTGATTCACTATGAAACTGCGACCGACTCTTATAAAACGGCCGTTTACCTTGCCTGGCTCTTCCAACATTTTCATGACTTTCGACAATGTCTGGGTAAGGATTAACTCTTTGCCGGTTATCAGTTTGACTGATGAGTAATTGCCGCTTGCTTTACAATATGCGATGAGATGGTCATCAATACATGTCATCTCATCTCGTGTGTTGAAGAATATTTTTGACATTGAAAGATGGTTTTTTCAATCTTAAGGTTATTAATCCCTTTTTTTTGTTCACACAATAAAATTAACAGTTCGTCATATATAACGAATGTGTTTAGACAAAAAGAACGAATGTTCACACAAAATGCATTCTTTCTGTTCTTGTATTTTATTGCAATTATAGTGATTTTTCGGCATTTATACAAATAATTCTTGTGTGAATTTGTGTTTGAAAAATATTTGTGAACAATAATGACTGCAAAATAAACAGACTATTATTTATCCTATTGTTGAGATTCTGGACAAACGTTTTTAATGACAGCATAATATGATTATTTCAAAAATAGAACACTATACCGATTAATTTGTGGTTTTTGGAAAATTTTTTGGTTTTACAAAAATCAAGTTATCAACAGTTTTTTGACTTTTTTGCCCTAAAAAGTGCTGACTGTTGATAATTAAATGTTAAAAAATCATAAATCTTTCAATAAAACGCCTGTTTTGAGTGTTGCTTTTACCTATTATAATGGTTGTTTCAATCTTTTTTTGTACCTTTGCACCGCTTTTTGGACTTTTACGCTTTGAATAAAGCCATGAGAGGCCGATTTCAAGCGAACCGGAGAATAATGCGGTGCATATATAATAAGGTGTAGCGATGCACTAAAATATAGCAAAGCAGTAAGCGGCTTAAGGTCAGACTGAAGATTCTCCTTTACGAATGAAATAAAAAAATAAATAAATAATTAATAATCAAAAACAAAGAAAAAAATGCCTACTATTCAGCAATTAGTAAGAAAGGGTAGAAAAGTGCTGGTAGACAAGAGCAAATCGCCTGCGCTGGACTCATGTCCACAGCGCCGTGGTATTTGCCGACGCGTTTACACCACTACACCTAAAAAGCCTAATTCGGCAATGAGAAAAGTAGCACGTGTGCTGCTCACTAACAAGAAAGAAGTTAACTCTTACATCCCAGGAGAGGGACACAACCTCCAGGAACACTCTGTGGTGCTCGTTAGAGGCGGTCGTGTGAAAGACCTTCCTGGTGTACGCTACCACATCATTCGCGGTGCTCTCGATACCGCAGGTGTTGCAAGCCGTACACAAAGACGCTCTAAATACGGAGCCAAGAGACCTAAGGCTAAGAAGTAATTAATGGTGTGATACTATTACACAAACTACTTTTTCTTACACAAAAAGCAAAGTTTAATTAACATTAGTTTGTTGGAAAGCTATTTAAAATGGTTGAGTAAATGTCCCGGAGGGGACGTTGAAGAAAGCTGAAAGCAACCAGACAGACTGAAAAAAACACAAACAAATGAGAAAAGCAAAACCAAAAAAGCGTGTCATCCTGCCTGATCCAGTTTATGGCGACACAAAGGTTACCAAATTCGTCAATAACCTTATGTACGATGGAAAGAAGAGTATCGCTTACTCTATCTTCTACAACGCATTGGCAAATGTTGAAAAGAAAATGAAGGACGAGGAGAAGTCTTCTCTCGAAATCTGGAAGAAGGCCCTCGACAACATCACTCCGCAAGTGGAGGTGAAGAGCCGCCGTATCGGTGGCGCCACTTTCCAGGTGCCTACTGAAATCCGTCCGGACAGAAAAGAAGCCATCTCCATGAAGAACATGATCGCTTTCGCACGTAAGCGCTCTGGCAAGAGCATGGCAGACAAACTCTCTGCTGAAATACTCGACGCATACAACGAACAGGGTGGCGCATTCAAGCGTAAGGAAGATATGCACCGCATGGCTGAAGCTAACCGTGCGTTCGCACACTTTAGATTCTAATAAAAGCCAGCTGTTTTCAGAAACCAACATTGCTTAAGCAAAACTCATTCTCAATAAGTAAATTTTTAGGATACAAAACAAACAAATAACAAGAAAGAAAACATGGCTAAAAGAGATTTGCATCTGACACGCAACATTGGCATCATGGCGCATATCGACGCCGGGAAGACTACTACGTCTGAACGTATTCTCTTCTACACCGGTAAAACTCATAAAATCGGTGAGGTGCACGACGGAGCTGCCACTATGGACTGGATGGCACAGGAACAGGAGAGGGGGATCACTATCACCTCTGCTGCCACTACTTGCTTCTGGAACTATGACGGCAAGCAATATCAGATTAACCTCATTGACACTCCGGGACACGTCGACTTCACAGCCGAAGTGGAACGCTCACTCAGAGTGCTCGACGGGGCAGTTGCTACATACTGCGCTGTAGGTGGCGTACAGCCACAGTCTGAGACAGTATGGCGTCAGGCAGATAAATATAACGTGCCGCGTATCGGATATGTCAACAAGATGGACCGTAGCGGAGCCGACTTCTACGAAGTGGTCAGACAAATGAAGGAAATCCTTGGAGCTAATGCCGTGCCGGTGGTTATCCCTATCGGAGCGGAAGAAAAATTCAAGGGAGTCGTTGACCTGGTCAAGATGAAGGCCATCCTGTGGCACGACGAGACTATGGGAGCTGACTACGACGTGGAAGATATCCCTGCTGACATGATCGCCGAGGCTGAGGAATGGAGAGGTAAACTACTCGAGTCAGTGGCTGAGTATGACGACGCCCTGATGGAGAAGTTCTTCGACGACCCTTCAACCATTACCGAAGAGGAAATTCTTCGCGCCATCCGACAGGCTACTGTGTCCATGGCTTGCACTCCGATGCTCTGCGGATCTTCATTCAAGAACAAGGGCGTGCAGACTCTGCTCGACTATGTGTGCGCTTTCCTGCCGTCACCTGAAGACACTCCTAACGTGGTGGGTACTAACCCTACTACCGGCGAGGAGGAAGACCGCAAACCGGAACCGGAAGACAAGACCTCTGCTCTGGCGTTCAAAATCGCAACAGACCCTTACGTGGGACGTCTCACTTTCATACGTGTTTACTCAGGTAAGGTGGTTTCCGGATCTTATGTCTACAACCCGCGTACCGGCAAGAAGGAACGTATCAGCCGACTCTTCCAAATGCACAGCAACCACCAGAACCCGGTGGAGGAAATCGGCGCCGGTGACATCGGTGCTGTTGTGGGACTGAAAGACATACATACAGGCGACACTCTCTGCGACGAAAACGCACCTATCGTGCTCGAGTCTATGGACTTCCCTGAACCGGTAATCGGTATCGCTGTGGAACCGAAAACGCAGAAAGACCTCGAGAAACTCTCTATCGGTCTCGCTAAACTCGCTGAGGAGGACCCTACTTTCACAGTACGCACTGATGAACAGAGCGGACAGACTGTTATATCTGGTATGGGTGAGCTGCACCTCGACATCATCATCGACCGTCTCAAACGTGAATTCCATGTGGAATGCAACCAGGGACGCCCGCAGGTGAACTACAAAGAGGCAATCTCTTCTACAGTCAACCTCAGAGAGGTGTACAAGAAGCAGTCCGGTGGACGTGGTAAATTCGCCGACATCATCGTCAACGTGGGACCGGTAGACGCTGACTTCAAGGAAGGTGGACTTCAGTTCTCCGACCAAGTCAAGGGCGGTAACATTCCTAAGGAATTCATCCCGTCTGTACAGAAGGGATTCACTAACGCGATGAAGAACGGTGTGCTCGGAGGATATCCTATGGACAGCCTCAAAGTGGAACTGCTCGACGGATCTTTCCACCCGGTGGACTCCGACCAGCTCTCTTTCGAAATCGTCGCCATGCAGGCTTACAAGAACGCATGCGCAAAGGCTAAACCGGTGCTCATGGAGCCTATTATGAAACTCGAAGTGGTTACACCGGAAGAAAACATGGGTGACGTGATCGGAGACCTCAACAAACGACGCGGACAAATCGAAGGCATGGAGAGCTCACGCTCAGGTGCCAGAGTCGTGAAGGCTATGGTGCCGCTAGCTGAGATGTTCGGATATGTAACCACACTCAGAACTATCACATCGGGTAGAGCTACAAGCTCTATGCAGTATGACCACCACGAACCGGTAAGCACCAGCATCGCTAAGGCTGTGCTCGAAGAACAGGGTGGACGCCTCGACCTCTTGAAATAAAAAAAATACAACGGGGGATGGATGGTTAGCGAATGACTCTTAACAATGCCGAAACCCGTTCAGTCAATAACTATTAAAAAAAACAAAACAAAAAAATGAGTCAAAGAATTCGTATCAAGCTGAAATCCTATGACCACAACCTCGTGGACAAGTCAGCAGAGAAGATCGTAAAGACAGTTAAGGCTACTGACGCTACAGTGAGCGGACCTATTCCGCTGCCAACACACAAGCGCATTTTCACTGTGAACCGCAGTACTTTCGTAAACAAGAAAAGCCGTGAACAGTTCGAACTGAACACCTACAAACGTCTTATCGACATTTACAACGCTACACCCAAGACTGTCGACAGCCTTATGAAGCTCGAATTGCCTAGCGGAGTGGAAGTAGAGATTAAAGTTTAATTAGAGAATTTATTAAAATCAATTTGAAATGCCAGGATTAATTGGAAAGAAAATCGGAATGACATCCGTTTTCAGTGCTGAGGGCAAAAATCTGCCATGCACTGTTATCGAAGTAGGTCCTTGTGTTGTTACCCAAGTGAAGACTGTCGAGAACGACGGCTATGCCGCTGTTCAGGTTGGATTCGAAGAGGCTAAGGAAAAGAACACTTCCAAGCCAATGAAGGGACACTTTGCAAAAGCCGGGACAACACCTAAGAGACACTTGGCCGAGTTCACATTTGATGAGGAGTACAACCTTGGTGACGAAATTACAGTGGAATTCTTCAACGACGCTCCGTTCGTGGACGTTGTAGGTACTTCTAAAGGTAAAGGATTCGCCGGAGTTGTGAAAAGACACGGTTTCGGAGGTGTGGGACAAGCCACACACGGTCAGGATGACCGTCAGCGCAAACCTGGTTCTATCGGAGCCTGCGCTACACCGTCTCGAGTTTACAAAAACCTCCCTATGGCCGGCCAAATGGGTAATGTACAGGTTACTACTCATAACCTGCAAGTGATTAAAATTATTCCGGAACACAACCTCCTTCTCGTTAAGGGGTCTGTGCCAGGAAGCAAAGGTTCAATCGTAATAATCAAGAAGTAATGGAAGTTTCAGTTTTTAACATTAAAGGTGAGGATACTGGAAAGAAGGTTGAATTGAACGACTCTATCTTCGGAATTGAACCTAATGACCACGTTATCTATCTAGCAGTTAAGCAATACTTGGCCGACCAACGTCAAGGTACAGCTAAGTCTAAGGAAAGAAGCGAAATATCTGGATCTACTCGCAAGCTCATCCGCCAAAAAGGTAGCGGTGGTGCACGTAGAGGTGACATCAAGTCTCCACTCTTAAGAGGTGGTGGACGTGTCTTCGGTCCAAGACCACGCAACTACAGCTTCAAACTCAACAAGAAAGTGAAAGACCTCGCAAGAAAGAGCGCTTTGGCTTATAAGGCTCAACAAGATGCTATCATTGTTGTTGAAGACTTCGATTTTGAAGCACCAAAGACTAAAGAATTCAAAAAAATGCAAAAGAATCTTAAAATCGACGACAAGAAACTTTTGCTCGTTTTGCCAAACGTTAATAAAAATGTATATTTGTCAGCTCGTAACTTACAGCGTGTCAATGTCATGACTGCATCGGAACTTAACACTTACCGTGTTATGAACGCCAATGTGCTCGTCGTGACTGAAAATGCGTTGTCTTTAGTTGACTCTACATGTAATAAATAAGGAGGAACATTTATGGGATGTATTATTAAACCCCTCATCACTGAGAAAATGACCGCGATTACTGAGAAGTCTTCTGAAGACAAGCAGATGACATCCGGTAGCAAACGTACGGTGGAAACTCACAACGCTGTAGAAGAAACCAAATCCTACACCGTTAAGAAAGACGGTAAGGATGTTAAGAAGACTAAGACCGTCTACACTTACGTGAAGAAGGCACAGCCTCAGTATGGTTTCATCGTTAAGCCAGACGCTAACAAGATTGAAATAAAGAAAGAAGTAGAACAGAAATTTAACGTAAATGTAGTTTCAGTTAATACGATCAGGTCTAACGGGAAAGCGAAACGTCGCTATACTCGCTCTGGTGTTATTAAGGGCCGCACCAACGCATTCAAAAAGGCTATCGTTACCCTCAGAGAGGGAGAAACTATCGATTTCTATAGTAACATTTAATAATCAAAATGGGTATTCGTAAATTCAGACCTACTACTCCAGGTCAAAGACACAAGGCTATTGGTACTTTCGATGATGTTACTACATCAGTACCAGAGAAATCTCTTGTTTACGGTAAGAGAAGCACAGGCGGACGTAACAACCAGGGCCGCATGACTGTACGCTACAGAGGCGGAGGTCACAAGCGCCTTTACCGTATCGTTGACTTCAAGAGAAACAAAGATGGAATACCAGCTGTAGTTAAGACAATCGAATACGACCCGAACAGATCGGCACGTATCGCTTTGCTCTTCTACGCTGATGGTGAGAAACGTTATATCGTTGCTCCAAACGGACTGCAAGTGGGTGAAACTCTTATGTCAGGAGAAAACGCTACTCCAGACTTGGGTAACACACTTCCTCTCAAGAACATTCCTGTAGGTACAGTCATTCACAACATCGAACTACGCCCGGGACAGGGTGCCAAGATGGTTCGATCTGCAGGTAATTTTGCTCAGTTGACTTCTAGAGAAGGCGACTACTGCGTAATCAAACTGCCTTCTGGTGAAATCAGAAAGATTCTCTCTGTTTGCCGTGCTACTATCGGTAGCGTAAGCAACTCTGACCACGCTCTTGAATCATCAGGTAAGGCCGGACGCTCTAGATGGCTCGGTAGAAGACCACACAACCGTGGTGTTGTTATGAATCCACACGATCACCCTATGGGTGGTGGTGAAGGACGTCAAACCGGTGGACACCCTCGGTCTAGAAACGGCTTGTACGCTAAGGGTCTCAAGACTCGTTCGCCTAAGAAACACTCAAGCAAGTATATAATTGAAAGACGTAAAAAGTAACAAGTTAACTAAGTAATAATATGAGTCGTTCATTAAAAAAAGGTCCATATATCAATGTGAAGCTCGAAAAGAAAGTGCTTGACATGAATGAAAGCGGAAAGAAATCCGTAGTGAAGACATGGGCACGCGCTTCTATGATATCTCCGGACTTCGTTGGACACACTATTGCAGTTCATAACGGTAATAAATTCATACCTGTTTACATCACTGAAAACATGGTCGGACACAAACTCGGAGAGTTCGCACAAACAAGAACGTTCCGCGGTCACGCCGGTAACAAGAAAAAGTAAACCAGGGTAAAAAAAGTAATTAATAATGGGAGCAAGAAAAAGAAAAATGGCCGAAGCTATTAAAGAGGCCAAAAAAACTACATACTTCGCTACTCTACGCGATATCCCTAGTTCGCCACGAAAGATGAGATATGTCGTGGACCTTGTACGCGGAATGGAAGTGAACAAGGCTTTCGCTACATTGAAATTCGTCACTAAGCACGCAGCTAAGGACGTTGAAAAGGTCCTAAAGTCTGCTGTAGCTAACTGGGAACAGAAGAACGAACGTAAAGCAGAGAACGGAGAACTATATATCTCTCAAATCTATTGCAACCCGGGAGCTACTCTCAAACGTATGAGACCAGCACCGCAGGGAAGAGGATACAGAATCCGTAAACGCTCTAATCATGTGACAATTTTCGTGGACGCTTTAACTAAAGAAGAAAATTAATTATGGGACAGAAATGTAATCCAATAAGCAACCGTCTCGGCATCGTTAAGGGTTGGGACTCAAATTGGTTCGGTGGAAAGAACTTCGGCGACAACATACTCGAAGACAGCAAAATCAGAAAGTATCTCAACGCACGCCTTTCAAACGCCAGCGTATCAAAAATCGTCATTGAGCGTACTCTCAAAATGGTGACTATCACTGTCTGCACAGCCAGACCGGGTATCATCATAGGTAAAGGGGGTGAAGAAGTTAACAAACTCAAGGAAGAACTCAAGAAAATCACCGATAAGGACATTCAGATTAACATCTTCGAAATCAAAAGACCAGACCTCGACGCCGTCATCGTTGCAAACAACGTGGCTAAGCAAATAGAAGGAAAGGTGGCTTACCGCAGAGCTATCAAGACTGCTATCGCTAACACCATGAGATCTGGAGCGGAAGGTATCAAGATTCAAATCTCAGGACGTCTCAACGGTGCTGAAATGTCTCGTTCTGAAATGTACAAGGAAGGACGTACTCCGCTCCACACTCTACGTGCTGACATCGACTACTGTCTCGCTGAGGCGCTCACTAAGGTCGGACTGCTCGGTATCAAGGTGTGGATCTGTAGAGGAGAAATCTTCGGAAAGAAAGACTTGACACCTAATTTCAGCCAGCAGAAAGAAGGCGGACGAGCTAACGCTGGAGGTAAGAGATTCAGAAACAAAAAAAACAACAACCGCTAATCATAAGTTGAATTATGTTACAGCCAAAAAGACAAAAATATAGAAGACCTCAAAAAGGTCGTGGACGTTGGAGAGGCGTTTCACACAGAGGCACCGAACTCGCTTTCGGTTCGTTCGGTATTAAAGCCCTGCAGGAACGCTGGATCAGTGCCGCTCAAATTGAAGCTGCCCGTGTCGCTATCACGCGTTACATGCAGCGTCAAGGACAGGTGTGGATCCGTATCTTCCCGGATAAGCCAATCACCAAGAAACCTGCCGACGTACGTATGGGTAAAGGTAAGGGTGACCCTTATAAATATGTTTTCCCTGCTAAGCCAGGACGTATTTTGTTTGAAGTTGAAGGAGTACCGTTCGACATCGCTAAAGAGGCATTACGCCTTGGTGCACAAAAACTGCCTACAACTACTAAGTTTATTGTAAGACGTGATTACGACCAAAACGCTTGATCATTATGAAAATATCAGAAATAAGAGAACTGACGACTGCTGAATTGGCAGAACGTCTCGACACAGAAGTCGCTAACTATGAGTCAATGAAGTTTAACCATACTATCTCGCCGTTAGAGGACAATTCCCAGATCAAGAAATTACGTCGTGACATCGCCCGGATGAAGTGCGAACTTCGTAGTAGAGAACTTAACAAATAAAACGCTACATGGAAGAAAGAAATCTAAGAAAACAAAGAACGGGTATTGTTACTTCCAACAAGATGGACAAGACTATCGTTGTCGCCGCTAAATTTAAGGAAAAACACCCGATCTACGGTAAGTTCGTCAGCAAGACGAAGAAATACCATGCTCACGACGAGAAAAACGAATGCAATATCGGTGATACTGTACTCATTATGGAAACTCGACCTTTGAGCAAAACTAAGAGATGGAGATTAGTAAGAATCGTTGAAAGAGCTAAGTAATTATGATACAGACAGAATCTAGATTAACAGTTGCCGACAACAGCGGAGCTAAAGAAGTGCTCTGCATCAGAGTGTTGGGCGGTACAAGACGCAGATATGCGTCTGTGGGAGACGTCATCGTTGTAACGGTTAAAAGTGCAATTCCTACTAGTGACATCAAGAAGGGAACTGTTTCAAAAGCTCTCATCGTCAGAACTAAGAAGGAAATTAGAAGACCTGACGGTTCTTATATACGTTTCGATGACAATGCATGCGTTCTTCTGAACCCTGCAGGTGAAATGAGAGGAAGCCGTATCTTCGGACCGGTTGCACGTGAACTACGTGCTAAGGACATGAAGGTTGTTTCTTTGGCTACTGAAGTACTTTAATTTTTTAAAGAAAGAATTAATGAGTAAATTACATATCAAGAAAGGCGACATGGTGATCGTAAACGCCGGAAACAGCAAGGGACAAAAAGGAAAAGTCCTAAAAGTGCTCGTGAAGGAACAGCGCGCCATCGTCGAGGGTGTCAACATGGTGTCAAAAAGCACCAAGCCAAGCGCTAAACACCCACAGGGAGGTATCATCAAGCAGGAGGCTCCGATACACATCTCCAACCTCAATGTAGTGGACCCTAAACTCGGTGTCGCTACCAGAATTGGAAGAAAAATCGGGTCCAACGGCAAATTAGTTCGTTACGCAATTAAATCAGGAGAGGAATTATAATGGCAAATACAGCAAATCTAAAAAATGTCTATATAGAGCAAATCGCTCCGGCATTGATGAAGAAATTCAACTATTCTTCTCCTATGCAAATTCCTGTATTGAAGAAGATAGTTGTGAACCAGGGTCTTGGATCTGCTACAGCAGACAAGAAGATTATCGAGGTGGCGGTTAAGGAAATTGCCCAAATCACAGGTCAGAAACCAGTTGTTACACTGTCTAAGAAGGATATATCTAACTTCAGATTGCGTAAGAAAATGCCTATCGGAGTTATGGTTACCCTCAGAAGACAGAGAATGTACGAATTCCTGGAGAGACTCGTAAGAGTGTCTCTGCCACGTATTCGTGACTTCAAAGGTGTCGAGTCTAACTTCGACGGACGTGGTAACTACACACTTGGTATACAAGAGCAAATCATCTTCCCGGAAATCAATATCGACCAAGTCGAGAAAATCCAGGGTATGAACATCACTTTCGTTACTTCTGCGAAAACCGACGAAGAGGGATATGCACTGCTTAAGGCATTCGGAATTCCATTTAAAGACGCTAAAAAATAAAGACATATGGCAAAAGAATCAATGAAAGCCCGTGAGGTGAAGCGCGCTAAGTTGGCTGCTAAATATGCGGCTAAACGTGCGGAACTCAAGAAAATCGTCGCTACAGGCTCTCCAGAAGAAGCCTACGAAGCAGCGAGAAAACTTCAGAGCATTCCTGCTAACGCTAATCCTATACGTCTCCACAACCGTTGCAAAATCACTGGACGACCAAGAGGTTATATCCGTCAATTCGGTATATCTCGTATTCAGTTCAGAGAAATGGCTTCTGCAGGGTTGATTCCTGGAGTGAAGAAGGCAAGCTGGTAAAACAGAACTACTTTTTTTATTAACTTTTTAAATATTGTCGGGAATGGCCCGATTAATTTAATCTATTATGACTGATCCAATAGCAGATTATTTGACGAGATTGAGGAACGCAATCATGGCTAAACACAAGATTGTGGAAGTTCCTGCGTCAAACTTGAAAAAGGACATCACAAAGATCCTTTTTGACAAAGGCTATGTACTTAACTACAAGTTCGTGGAAGACGGACCACAAGGCTCTATCAAAATCGCCTTGAAGTACGACGCCAAAACTAAAGAAAGCGCTATCAAGTGCTTGAAGAGAGTGTCCAGACCGGGATTGCGTAAGTACACCGGATATAAGGACATGCCGAGAGTGATAAACGGATTGGGAATCGCTATCATTTCCACATCCCAGGGTGTTATGACAAACAAAGAGGCTTCTGAACGCAAAATCGGCGGGGAAGTGCTTTGCTACGTCTATTAATTTAGAGGAGGAACCATTATGTCAAGAATTGGTAAATTGCCTATTAATATTCCTGCTGGAGTAACTGTTACTCAAAAGGATGACATCGTGACCGTAAAGGGTCCGAAAGGGGAACTCTCTCAGTATGTGAACCCGGCTATCAAGATTAACCTTGAGGAAGGGAAACTCACTCTCGAAGAGAACACTGAATTGTTGAACGACAACCCTAAGCAGCGTCACGCATACCACGGACTCTATCGCTCTCTCGTGAACAATATGGTTGTGGGAGTATCTGAAGGATATAAGAAGACTCTGCAACTTGTAGGGGTAGGATATCGTGTGAGCAACCAGGGAAACCTGCTCGAGTTCGCACTCGGATATTCACATGCTATCGTTTTCGAAGTACCGAAGGAAGTGAAAGTGGAAACTAAGATGGAACGTAACCAGGATCCGCTCATCATGCTCGAGTCTTGCGACAAGCAACTACTCGGACAGGTTTGCGCTAAAATACGTTCTTTCCGCAAGCCAGAGCCGTATAAGGGCAAGGGTATACGCTTCCAGGGTGAAGTGGTGAGAAGAAAGTCTGGTAAGTCAGCTAGTGCTAAATAATTAAAATTGAAGGATTATGATTACAAAGATTGAAAGACGTATCAAAATTAAATATAGAGTACGCAATAAGATATCCGGTACTGCTGAACGTCCACGTATGTCTGTTTTCAGAAGCAACAAGCAGATTTACGTTCAGATTATTGACGATGATGCTTCTAAAACTTTGGTGGCGGCCAATTCGCTCGGATTGGACAAAATGCCAAAGAAAGAGCAGGCTTCTAAAGTTGGCGAACTAATCGCTAAGAAGGCTATCGAAGCGGGAATCGACACTGTAGTGTTCGACCGTAACGGTTACCTTTATCATGGTAGAATTAAGGAGGTAGCGGAAGCTGCCCGTAAGGCTGGACTTAAATTTTAATATATATTATGGTTAATAGAGTAAAGATAGGAAACGACGTCGAACTGAAAGACCGACTGGTTGCTATTAATCGTGTTACCAAGGTTACTAAGGGTGGTAGAACTTTCACTTTTGCAGCTATCGTGGTTGTGGGAGATGGAAACGGTGTCATCGGATACGGACTTGGTAAGGCTGGAGAAGTTACCGCTGCTATCGCTAAAGGTGTGGAATCGGCTAAGAAAAACTTGGTCAAGATTCCGGTATTGAACGGCACTGTTCCGCATGAAGCATTTGGAAAATATGGTGGAGCAAAAGTGCTCATCATGCCGGCTGCTCCAGGTACTGGAGTTGTGGCTGGTGGTGCTATGCGTGCTGTTTTTGAGAGTATTGGTATCACTGACGTTCTCGCAAAGTCTAAGGGGTCTTCTAATCCGCATAACCTTGTGAAAGCTACTATTGAGACACTCGCTAATATGCGTGACCCAAGAACTGTAGCACAGAACCGTGGTGTAAGTTTGACTAAAGTATTCAATGGATAAGGAGTATTCTCATGGCAACAATTAAAATCAAACAAATTAAGAGCCGCAACAATCGACCTATCGACCAGAAGCGGACATTGGACTCTCTCGGTCTGACTAGAATCAACAAGGTTGTTGAACGTGAAGATTCACCGTCCTTAAGGGGCATGATACGTAAAGTTGCTCACTTAGTTGAAATTGTCGACTGATTTTAAAAGAATTAATTAACGAGTAAATTTCTTACAAATGGAATTATATAACTTAAAACCTGCAGAAGGATCCACTCATAACAGCAAACGTGTCGGACGTGGATACGGCTCCGGTAAGGGACGTACATCTACACGAGGACACAAAGGCGCTAAGGCTCGTTCTGGTTACAGCAAGAAAATTGGGTTTGAAGGTGGACAGATGCCATTGCAACGCCGAGTTCCTAAGTTCGGATTCAAGAACATCAACCGAGTTGAATATAAGGCAATCAACCTCAGCACTATCCAAACATTAGCAGATAGCAAGAAACTCGACACTATCACTGTTGCTGACCTTATCGAAGCTGGATTTATCAACAAGCGCCAGCTCGTGAAAATTCTTGGAAAAGGTGAAATCACTTCTAAACTCGAAGTGCAGGCTCACGCTTTCTCCAAGGCTGCAGAAGAGGCAATTACAGAAAAAGGTGGAACCGCTGTAAAACTATAAAATCATGAAAAAGTTCAGTGATTTAAAACTTGTAAAAACAATAAAGAATATATGGCATATCGATGACCTGAGATCCAGGCTTCTCATTACCATCGGATTCATTACTGTTTATCTCTTCGGTACACAAATCGTGCTGCCGGGAGTCGACCACAACAAACTGGCTGGTCTACAGGAACAGACAAGCGAGGGACTTATGTCACTCCTCAACATGTTCACCGGTGGAGCGTTCGAGAAAGCCTCTATCTTCGGACTCGGTATCATGCCTTATATCTCTGCTTCCATCGTGATGCAGCTATTGGGAATCGCTGTGCCGTATTTCCAGAAGATGCAACGTGAAGGAGAGAGCGGAAGAAGGAAAATGAACCAGTATACAAGATATCTGACTATCTTCATACTTCTCATTCAGGGACCTTCTTACCTCGTCAACCTCAACGTGCAGACTCAGGGACAGGCACTGTTCGAAGGACTCAGCTGGTCTACTTTCTCAATATCGTCTACAATCATCATGGCGGCAGGTAGTATGTTCGTACTTTGGCTCGGTGAACGTATAACTGACAAGGGTATCGGTAACGGTGTGTCTATCATCATCATGATAGGTATCATCGCCGACCTGCCACAGGCTTTCGCTCAGGAATTCATCACACGACTCAGCTCACCTGGACAAGGTGGTCTCATCGTGTTCCTCATCGAAATCGTCGCTATGTTCGCAGTCATCGCCGCAGCTATCATGCTCGTACAGGGTGTGAGACGTGTGCCCGTGCAGTATGCTAAGAGAGTGGTGGGTAACCGCTCTTACGGGGGAGCACGTCAGTACATCCCTCTCAAGCCATACGCCGCTAACGTGATGCCTATCATCTTCGCACAGGCTATCATGTTCATCCCGGCTGCTGTCGGT
>Ga0247609_10002882_pt1 | contig 17804 bp, 27 predicted proteins | sample 172DNAGHGlowgp2_FD_193487 | JGI IMG/M metagenome (GOLD analysis project Ga0247609, IMG submission 193487) | Sheep rumen microbial communities from Palmerston North, Manawatu-Wanganui, New Zealand - 1728 DNA GHGlow gp2 | ecosystem: Host-associated > Mammals > Digestive system > Stomach > Rumen ...
ATTTAAAAAGTAGATATATATATATAGAATATGAAAAGTTTAGTAGAAAGTTTAGTAGAAAGTTTAAATGGAAATATAATGGAATCGGCTTATCCAGCAATCGTAAAGAAAGTTATAAAAGACTTTAAAAAGACTTTTGGGTGGGACCTTGTAGAAACAAGTGATGACCAAACTATTTGGTCTACTAGGGATAGTGAAGAGATACCTTCGTACGAATTCTTTACAAAGGACCAAATTGCTCAGCATAAAGATGAATACTTTGTAATTGTAATTTGGGAAGATGGTAAAATCTCATTCTCATCAGATTCAGTATCAATTGACCCACTTCATAAAGTATACTCAGAAGAAAAAGAACTGTACTTTACTCCTGGTGAGATATTCGCTAATGCTAGAGAGGTCAAAGACAATCTTATAGATGTTATTGAAGGACCTTATAGTGAGGAGGAGTATGACCTAGACAGTCTTGGTTGGAAGATGTTGAGATAAATTAGTATTAATAAAAAATGTATGTTAAGGGTTCTCAAAAGGACCCTTTTTTGTGAATTTTTTATTTATTTTCAATATTATATATAGATAACAATACAAATAACTATGTACAGCTACAGCTTAAAAGGAAATTGGAAGAGTGTCTGCAATGAGTACCTCAAGAGGTTCTGTGAAAGACATGACTATGCTTATGAGCCAGACATGTGGGTGGCAGATGAGCCAGGAACTATAATAGAGATAGCTGATATGTTCGTGACTATGGACAATATTCGCTATGATGTTGACAATGAAGTACCTGAAGAGAAGTTTGCTCAATGGTACTGGGCAAGTGTTGACAGGCACATGCTAGACCTAGAAGATATAAACTACCAATCATTCTGCAAAGGTGCCCCTTGGAGATATTCAGATGAAGAAGTGGCTAATATTCAAAGGCTAAAGTCAAAGATTGACAATATTGTACATAAAATGAATAATAAAGACTATAAAAATTAATAATATGCCTAGAAAATCAACTAAAATGTCGGTGGATGAGGTCAGGGAAAAGTTGGCTGAAATCTCAAAGACTACTAAGGAGAGAACTAAGAAGACTTCTAAAGATGTGACTACTACCACTTTAGAAGAACCAAAGCCTAAAAGAGCTTCTAAGAAGGGCGCAAAAGACCCAACTACAGTAAAGATTGAGGCTTGGCTTGAAAAGATGCATATTAAGGACTATGAAATCCATGATGGTGTGATTGATGTGTTTGGCTTCTGCAATCTAAGAGGCTATCTTGAAGGCAACTTGCCAGACTACATCCAATTTGGCACTATCCATGCCCACCCTATATTCCAAACAACCGACTTTGACATATCAGACAATCCTATAAAGTCACTTCGAGGCTGCCCTCACACTGTTGAAGGCAATTTCAAGTGCTTCAACACGAAAGTTAACTCACTTGAGCACATCCCAAGTAAAGTAGCCCATACGGTGGTATTCTACCACAACTCAATAGAGCCTGATGCTGATGACATCATGAAAGCTACTGGCTGCGAGTATGTGAAGGACTACCCAGGCTACAAGTGGGACCCAAAGGAATGGGGCATAGAAGAGAAGAAGACTAAAAAGAAGACTGTGAAGAAATCAAAGGAATAAATCATGGCAGACTTTAAGTTAGAAGCACTTACAAATGGCTTCAGAAAGATAGCCAATAAGAAGTACGAATCACTCTGTGGACATATCTTGTATGATATGCTGCGTGAGTATGATGTTGAGATACGATTCCAACAGTATGTGAAGAGGCCTAATGGCAAGTTTGCTTTGATAGACTTTTGCTTCCCACTTGGTTCTGATGTGTACTATGGAATCGAGGTTGATGAGGCTCAGCACAAGTCCCAACAGGAAGCGGATAAGGTGCGAGAGAACCATATCTATCAAGTGATTGAAAACATATCAATACGAAGAGTCGATGTCGCAGACACCACTGAAAAAGCCTTATATAACCGCTGTCGAGAGATAGCTGATGAGATTATAGCTAAAGTCAAGGAGCTTGGTGATGACTTCCATCCATGGGAAGAGTACTCCACAGAAGCTTACAAGGCTAAAGGCTATGTTGAAATGAATGACTATGTGTCTAAGATAGAAGACTCAGCAAAGCTGTTTGACATAACTTTGAAGAAAAGCGGGTGGCAGGCATACCATAAGCAAGAGATTGCTGAAGATACCCTAGCCTGCTTCTTCCAAACAGACCGCTCTGACTGGGACAATTCTCTGACTGAAGATGGGGCTTACTTCATTGAAAGGAAAATCACCTCTGAGAAGACTTACAAGAGGTGGATGGAAAAGTACGTCCTAGGACACACAACCCGAACCAAAGTAATATTCTTAAAGGAACAGTCAAATCCGCTCGGAATAAAGGCCTATCGCTTTGTAGGAGTGTTTAAGCTTGATGTTGAGAGAACAAAGGCTGAGAATGTAGCCGTTTGGAAGAAGGTAGGTGACAGAATTGACTTGAATAAAAACTGCTAATACCGCTTTAAAAACTTTTCATACTCTTTTTATTCTTTATTAAATTAAATAACTTGAGTATGAAAAGTTGTGACTATGTATATATAGTTGACTTATTCGCTGGCCGCAAGAAATACAATGGTGGCGCAGTGTTCATTTCAGAAGAAGAGGCTGCCCAGGCCATGTTTGAGGGAATTCGCCAACGCAAGACTCTGAATGAGTCCCGTTCACTATTTGCATACATAAAAGATTGCCAAATCCAAGCAGAGCAAGGTGGGAAAGAGCTTAAGGACACTATTGATGAAGGTCTCTTAAGAGGTCTTTTAGGAGGCCTTGCAGGCGCCACTATTGGACCAAAGATGGGTGAAGCAATATGTAAAGCATTAGGAATCAAAGATGGAATGCTATATAACCTATTGACAAGCAGAATGTTCTTAGGCGCTGTTTGTGGCTATTTGGGCTCAAAGTGGTAAAAAAATATAAATCAAATATGAGGAGTTTAACAGAAAGTATATATGAATCAATTATAGCTGAAGCTTGGGCTGAACGCAGAAACTATGCTAAAGAGCTAGAAGAGATATTCAATGCATATACTAAAAAGAAAGAACGTGCAGCAAAAAGAGGAAATAGTCCTATCCTTAGACGTGGAATAGATACTCCAGAAGCTAAGCTTGCTAAGTACCCTATGCAAATACTCATTGATAAGGCAGGCTATACCCCAAAAGAGATTACACAGTGGAATTATAGGGCTGGTCAAAGAGTTTCAAAACAAGTTCCTAGCAAAGACCACTATGGTGCTTTTATAGCTCAGGAAATTGAAAATGGAAATCTTAAAAAGGAAGATATGATAAAGTGGTGGGAAGAGTATGATGAGACAGTTGCTAGAAACAATTGGCATGACCCTAAGTATATTGTAAAGCAACTTGATGTAACTCGTCTTTGGAACCCATACTCACCAAAAGATGATTCACTTGTTCAGGAGCTCACTGAAAAGCCTGAAGTATTGGCAAGATATATTGCTCCACGTAGAGCAACACGGGAAGAAAGAGAAGAGTTCAGAGCTTTCTTGTCAGACCCAGCTAATCAAGATGCTCTTAAGGCAGCTCTCAAGACTATCAAAAATGCAATCAACAAGGCAAAGCCTACATTTGAAGTCGGTGTAATGAAGAACGTCAAGTCATTGATTGATGATTGTGAGTATAATGGAGGTGACATTCAATCCTTAATGGCAGCTGAATATGCATCTGCTAGAGCACCTAGATATGAAGGCGCAAATGATACAGACTGCGAAGCATCAGCCGTCATTGGTTTGATTCTTAAAGCTATAAATGAGCTTTATGGATTTGAGCTATGGTCAACCATTGACAAAGCAAGTGAGGATGATGATGTATCAGCTAATGTATATGTTAGAAGTGATGCTGAAGAAAGAACATTGGAAGGATTCTTAGACGATGCTCCTTATCTAAAAGTGTGTGTAAACAAGTTGAAGCCTTCAGAGAAGAAGAGAAGTTCTGGTGTATACGCATCTTCATTTTCGACTTACTATGACTATGATTTTGAAGTAATAATACTTAAAGACAAGGAAGAGATATACAGAAAGAAATTTGAGCAAGTGACTATTGGCTCTTACTTCTATTCCGGTGGATGGTAGAAAAAAATATTATGAAAGATGGCTACATGGGTTGATATAAATGAAAAGACAAGTGTCAATGCTGATTTGATTGTATATATTGAGCAAATCAGTGACAATGAATTCAAGCACTATTTCTTAAGTGGTTTGACTCTAATTCTTGACCATTCATTGAAACAATAAAAAACTTATATAAGAATGCAATCACTAAAAGATATGATATTAGAAAGCAACAAGCCAAAGGACTATCTCGAGAGAATAGAAGAACTTAAGAAGTTGGCAAATGAGAGACACTTGAAAGTCGTATTCAGAGATAAGCCTCTAGGACCTGGTGACTTTGCAATATTTATTTATGACAAAGAAAAGCAGCAACAGTATCTTGTAGCTTTTGATGGTCTTTGGGCAAACAACCGCAATGAGACTTTGAGCTTTGACTATTGCTACAATGAGGCAAAGAGATGGATTAAAAATTCTTACTAAAGATGAAAAGCATAAGTGATATTATAAATGAAAGCCAGACTAGAGATATAAAGAACCTGGCTGGAATTTTACAATCAATGAAGTACTACATGTATGATGAATTTAAGCGCGCAGGTGCTAAGACAGCTCCTCTTAAAGAAGCAACAGACACTTATGTCACTGAGCTATTCTCTTATATAGTAAGGGAAGACTTGGTAGAAAGTGTTTGCAATGAGCTCAAGATTGAGATAGGCAATGAAACAAACAATTCAAGTATACTTAGTATAATAAAAAAATGGTTAGGCCTATGATGAATCTTAGAGAACAAATAGAAGAATCAATCAATGAGGCTCATAACTACCCTTATCGTGTAGCCTTCTCAGGCCTCACAGATGCTGATGGCGAACAAATCGTTGTGAACATCACATTAGACAATGCAAGAGATGCTAAGTTCTTCGATGCATATCTTGAAAAAGAATTTGGTAACACTATCTACAGAGCTGATGGTGGACCTAATGACTTTCAGACAGAATAGAATTGCAAAATCATCTAACTAAAATTTATAGTCTTCAAGCTGACCAAGAGTCAGCTCTTTTTGTTCTATAAAATGTTTTATTAGATAGGGCAAAAAGTTATTTTTTAAATATGAAACAGTTAATAGACATACTTGAAAAGCTAGACTTAGATAAGGTCAGTCTCATTGACGATGAATTTCCTATTGATGGGTCTTTAGAAGACATTATTAAGTTTTTGATTGAACATAATTTTAAAGAAATAAAGGAACTTCCAGACCTATTTAAGTATACAAATTATGTTGCCCAATTTAATGAATATAAGAATAAATGTTTTGGAGTAATACCTGACAAATTAAGTAGATGCGATATAATTTTCATTGCAAACACCTCAAGGAAAAAAATTTCAAAATCCAATTCACTATATATGATTAAAGATGAACAAACTCGTGCCAGATATAGAAAGATTTGGGCTGATGATAATAATAGGTATGCATTTTTGAATGAAAATGAATTCAAAAAGGAAATAGAAGGTATTTTATAAATATGAAACAGTTAATAGACATATTAGAAAAGTTATCTATAGATGATGTTACAGCCAATGACATTAAATTTTCTATAGAAACTAATTATGATGCAACAATAGATTTTCTTGAGGAACAAGGTTTTGAAAGACTACCACTTAAATTCTACGGGAGTGAACAATATGAATTTGTATACATATTTAATAGTCAACATACTCGTGGATGGATGTATAATCTTGCTGGAGACTTCACTATGATAACTTTTGCTGATACTACAACCAGGGAAATTTCAAAAGATAATCTAATGATTCAAATATGTTTTCAAAAAGGCAAACCGACTAAATGGATAGCAGTAAGTGGTAGTCGTGCCTATAAATATTGTACAGAAAGAGAATTTTTAGATATACTAAAGAAACAATTTGGTTGGGGATGAGAAATCTAATAGACATACTTGAAAAGCTAGATATTAACAGAGTCAATTTAAACGACAAATTTCCAATAGATGGAAGTCTTGACGAAATTAAAACATTTTTATTGAGAAATCAATTTTCTATGCTTTCAGGTCATGTAAGCACGTGGAGTGATGTATTAAATGAATTTAAGAAAGTGAAAGGCAACAGTTGGATGTGTCAGCAAAGTGATGATTTAAATGACAATGATGGATTTATTTGGAGCATAAAGATTGGCAACTCAGATAGACCATTTTCAAAAAACAATCCACTATTCACATTTAATAAAGGTTCAAAGCAAAGAAAAGATAATTATATAATTTGGACAGAAGATTCTAATAAGAAAATTCGCTTTTTAGATAAGGAAGAATGGCTGAAGCTATTAAATAAACAATTCAAGTTTTGAAAGAGCTAACTACATATATCACTGAGAAGCTTGACATCAACAAGGTCAATCTCAATGACAGTGGGTTCCCTTTAGAGCTCACAGCTGAATCATTGGTACAGTATCTAAAAGATTGCGGATATGCTAAAGTGCCTTATATTTCTTTTCCAGACGGTAATATATCTGACTATATACCATACTTCAATGAAAAGCATAGTAAACAATTTATATATACTAAACGATGGGGAGAAATCTATATAGCAGACACTTCTAAAAGTAAAATAGATGGCAGCAATCCGATGTTCTATCTAAGTATTTATGGTAGCGAACTAGAGGAATTTAAAGCCTTCTTTAAAAAAGGTTGGTCTAAGAAGATAAGTCAAGACGAATTTAGAGAGTATTTTGAAAAAGGTAGGCTTTAATAAAGGCACACTAAAAGTTTATAATTTATATTATAAAAAGTATATAGATATGAAATCTTTACAAGACATAATTAATGAAGGTTTATTTAATAGAGGTGCCACTATATATAGTACCGACTTTGAAAATCTTAAAACATGGCTTTCATTAGTTGGTTCATGGGGCTATCAAAATATTAAAAATAGACCAGAACAATATAGATGCTGTCCTAGAATCGAAAAGTTCAATGATACTATAAGCAGCGTAGAAATAGCAGCTTTAGATGACTTATTAAATAATCTAAATAAAGCTATTGAAAATAGAGATGCAAAATTAAAAATCACAAGTAAGCAAAAATCTTTAGTTATCTGGCTTGGAAAGTATATACATGATAAGGCTGAATTATGGAATAAAGATTGTGATAACTTTTATTTATTAACTATAAAATTAGCAGGACAATAGAAAATGAAGTCATTAAATAGCTATATAAGTGACAATATAAATGAAGGATTTAAAGATACCGTCAAAAAGCTAATAGGCCTATTTAAGTCCACTGAAGAGAACTCTGAAAAAGAGACTAAAAGGTATAGAGACTGGGATGATATGCTCAAATTTGTCGCTACAAAAGATGAAAATGGGCAAATCAAATCTGTTTCTTTAATGAGTATCAGTGACCTTCAAGCCATAATGAGAGAACGAATAAAATTTAAAGATGGCTGGAGATTTGAAGATGATGATAAAGTAAAAGATATTGCTGGAAAAGCAGCTCTTCTACAAGGCATGATTGACTATGCTTATTTGAACTATCAGGGTAAACTTAGCACTGACCCATTTGGAGAAGCTAACGGTGAAAAAGCTTATCAAAGAGCCTGTGAAGAATTTGGATTAGATAGCTCTAAAGTAGAAGCAGGGTATATAGGACTTCCCGTACTTGGAATATACCCTTATGGCTGGGGGTGCGCAAGAAGACTCAATCTTACAATATCTACTCACCCAGAAGTTAGCTTTAAAACCGGAAAGCCAAAATTATAAAAAGTATATAGATATGAAATCACTACAACAAACTATAAGTGAAGTAAGACTTGTAAAGGACATTCCTGGTCGTCTACATGTTGGAGGCACATACTCAAACAAGCTCTTGATATTTGATATTGATGACACCTTGCTTATAACTGATACTAAAGTGTTTGTGACAAAAGGCGGTAGAATTGTTAGAACTCTTTCATCAGCCGAGTTCAATGACGATGTATTGCGCCCAGGTGAACGCTATGACTACTCAGACTTCTCAAGCCTCAAGACAATGAAGAGAGGTATCTTCACACCGTATATAAAGACACTTAGAAGAGAATATGCAAAAGGTACTCACATTTGTATCTTAACAGCTCGTCAAATTACAGACAAGATTAAGCAATTCTTCTTAGATGCTGGAATAGACATCAAGGACGAGTTGATAATCGCTGTAAATGACCCTAAGCAGCCTTACACAGGCAATGTTGCACAGCGTAAGTCTCAGGCTATCAGTAGTCTTATTGAAAAAGGAGAATATGACACTATTGTATTCTTTGACGACAACAAAGAAAATCTCAGACAAGCCGAAACAGTATGCAAGGCATTAGGTGTTAAGCTGGTACCAGTTCATGTCATACCAACCCCTCTTAGAGAGTCTGTTGACATAAATGAAGGGCTAATGCTAGATGGTGAAACTATTTCAGCAGCAATGATTATTTGGGGTGTTCTCTGCTCACTTGGAACCATGGGATTAGCAGTCACTGGTCGTCTTATCAATAGTATGATTAAGACTATTATAGGTAAGCGAGAAGGCAATAAGAGGAATGTTGAGATGCTTAAGCTGAAAGACCTCGTGAAAGACATTGACATGAGTGATGACGACTTGGCAAAAAAGATTATGAACACACCAGGTGAATGGTCGAGTCTTGAGATAATGGAACTGCTTCAGCACATTAAAAATAAGATGACTCCTGAGCAAGCTGATGAGTATGAAAAGCTGATGAATACTATTATAAATAAGAAGTCTATATTGAAAGGCTTATAAAGAAGTATCTATAAAGAAATATCTATAAATAAGAAGTCTATATTGAAAGGCTTATAGAATATATTATAAAAAATAAACTAATAGTTCAAAATGATAAGTTTTGTAAGCGCATACACATCAGCCGTATATAATGAAATGAAATATCGTCCAGATGAGCAATGGAAAGAAGAGCATGAGGACTTTAAAGTGGTTCAAGAAGACCCTTCATTTTTATATTCTGGCGAGATAGGAGACAATGTTGACCTAACTATTGTAGCGCTCAATGAAAATTCTCAAAGCTATAGTGCAATTGGTGTAATAACTGATACTTATGAAGAACCTAGTTCAAATGAAACACCGGCTTCTCCTAAGTCAGCGCCATTAGACAGAGGTGAGCAAGCTAAAGAAAATGAAGGAAGTACTCAAACAGTCTATGTAGTCAGAATTGTAGAGTGTGAAAAGCCAGAATTGGTAGGAAGAGTATTCAGAATGGTATCAGAATCTGGCAAGATTGAAGATGCCACATTTGAAGATGCTGAATATGAAGTTTCTGTTGACACTGGAGAAGAGTTATACGACTTTGATTTGGCATTAACTGGCTCAAAAATTGCCAGTGGAATCGGTACATTGAAAGTCATTGCTCATAATGAGGAACATGAAGGCGGTATATATGCAAATATGTTGATTTTGGAATATATACCAGAAGTGGGTGGCAATTTACCATATAATACAATTTATTGTCGCGAACCTATTGGAATTGAAACTCCAATGGATTTTTATCCTGATGTTGACCATTCAACAAAGCAACTTGGCACCATAATACTTCACTCGCATACACCAGAACCAAAATCAAAGCATACCATAACTGCAACTGCTGGTAAAAATGGTTCAATAAGCCCATCAGGAGATATAAATGTTGATGATGGAGATGATATGACATTTACATTTATACCAGATGAAGGATTTAAAACAAATTCATTAAACATTGATGGTAACCCTCAATCCCCAAAAAGCAATCAATATACTTTCACAAATGTAACTGAAAATCATATAATTCATGTGGAATTTAAACCAATAACAAAACATATTATAACGACATCCGCCGGTGAGAATGGCTTAATAAGTCCATCTGGTGATGTTGAAGTTGATGATGGTGGAACAGTTACATTTACGATTATACCTGATGAAGGCTATACTGGATTAGTAAGTATTGATGGCAAAGCGCCTACACAACCAAAGAATAATACATATACTTTCAAAAATGTAACTAAAGACCATACAATAACCGTAACTTTTAAACAAAATAAATAATAAAAATCTAAAAAGCTCAGAATTTATTTTCTGAGCTTTTCTATTTTACTTAATATATAGTCATATTCTTCAGGAGAAACTAAGTTGACAGGTCGCACCTCTTCAAATATCTTGTTGGCATCTTCTTGATTTGCTACTGCCACTCGCCCTGTTCGTATGTCATTCTTGACCTCTATGAAGAACTTGCCGCCGCCATCTAAAATATCTTGGCACTTTTTACAAAGTATATCTGACACGGTATATTTAGGTGCTTGAGAGTCCTCTTCATCTATCTGGCCTCTATATGAAAAGCCGACTGAAGCTCCACAAATAGGGCACACAAGGGTCGTACCATTGAGACCCCATTTAGGAGACAAAGTTTTACCTCTGTAGTACATGGATTTTTTCTTCTTTAATAGTAATATATAAAACCCCAGGCAAATTTTCAGCCTACTCGAAATATGATTTGCAAAGGTCTCTAAGGTCTTTGTACACCTTGATTATTTTCGTGTGTTCCTGGACAATCTTTTGGAAGACCTTCTTATCTATATAGGCAAAGTCTGATTTGGTCGCTAGGTCAAATCCTTTGTATATAGTGGCGATGCCTATAGTATCACTTATGCGGTAGGCCTTGTCAGTCTCTACATAGCCAATCAAGTCCAAGTCATCACTCTCCCCAAGTGAGCCTTCAAAGAACCACAAGTTGTCCTTGTTGTCATCAACAATATAGAACTCACTCTCATCATACTCACGGCCTACGAAGTAGTTCTGGACAAGCTTGTGAAGGGCTTCTGCAGCAGTGTTAGCATTCATGGCACGCTTGCAAAGACCATCAAAGGCAGTTGAGTCAATAAGTCTGCAATTGGACTTGAGGTCACCAAAGACATAGGCATCACCTTTGATAGGATTAGCATGGCACTCACATTCACGAATCAGAACTGAATAGCCATTTCTGAGCTTTATCTTAGTACGCTCTTTTTCATCTTTGAACTCTTCAACAAACACTCCAAAGTTTATGTCTATCACATTTCCATAGACGTCTTCATTATAAGTTAGAACGTACTTAGGGACCTTTTTAGTGGCCTTCTTGATAACTTTTTTCTTCTTAGAAGAATTCTTCTCAACTAATATCTCACCATTCTCTAGAATCAACATAGCTGCTAATATTTTTTATATTTTATCTATAAGTTACTAAAATATTCATTAAATATATTTTGAAGCTCCATATCACCATATACACTTTTAGAATTACAAAAAAAGTCAAATAAGAAAGATACAACCCTTTATGGGTTGTATTAGTTCACTAGTACTACATCCCCAATGGTGCTGAATATTAAAAGGCTTTTTATTGTCAGAGCTTATGTCAATACAAAATAACTCATTATTCTTAGATATTTCTCTTTTGGATGTATCTGCAAATACCAAATGCATTGGTTGGTCCGCCATTCTTCCTTTTTGAATAACAATAAAGCCTCTCTTGTGTTTCATCTCAAATTCATCAACATAAAAGCTTCTTAAGTCCTCATGTTTAATTCTATTAGACAGGTTCTCAAATCCAAATTGTTTCAAAGAGTCAACCATCTCATCAAGAGTTCCTTTAAATGGGAACCCACCCTCATGTAAGTTCACCTTGCTAATGTCTAGCTTCTCTAATATGGTATTTGTTAAACTTCTCATAATTATTATTTGCTTTTAAAGTACTCAGCCATATATATTAAAAGTTTCATTTAGCTTTTCTATAAATTCTTCCTTTTGTACATGATTGTATTTTTTTCTCCAAAAAAGGTAATAATCATTATCTTGACCATTTATTTCACATGAAAATACAGGATTATCTTTAGAAATCTTTTTCTTTGATGTATCTGCAAACCAAAAATATATAGATGAGCCACTTGAGTTAGCAGTATAACCAAGTATTTTTTTATTGTCAAACTGAGTGTCAATAGAGTCGTCATTCATAAAAAAGAATTCAAATCCATACTTTTCTAGCCATTCAAATACTTTAGATGGTTCACTATCAGCAGGAAATTCAAGGTGTTTGTCAATATTTACCTTGTTGATGTCAAGTTTCTCTAATATGCTGTCTTTTAAGTTCTTCATTACCATCCAAAACGTTTATTTAGTAGTTTTCCAAAGTCCTCCTTCGAATCACGTTTGATGTACCCATATCCATACGCGCTTGTTTGGGCTGTGTATATGTCTTGATTAAAAAATATTGTATATATTGGGTTCTTTTTTGAAATTTTTCCATCCTTATTATCAGCAAACCTAATCCAGTTAGCATCATTATCATACATAAATACCCTTCCAGTTGATTCCTCAAACTCTTGAAAGATTTGCTCTGCTGTTGGTGGCCTAATACCAAGATTTTTAAATCCACATTTCTCAAGAAATACAATCACATCATTAATTGTTCCTTTAAATGGGAATCCACTGTCTTGTAGGTTCACCTTATTAATGTCAAGCTTTTCTGTAATATAGTTAGATAATTCTTTCATTCAATATTAAATTTTTTTAAATACTTCAAGCACTCTTCTTTTGATATGTGATTATCAATAGAATGTGGACATTCTAAATCATAGTTTTTTGTTTCATAACTTATAAAAATGCATGGATTACTTTTACTTATCTTTCCTCTACTGGTATCACATATACGAATCCAGTGGTATGTATCAATATCTGTCATGTAACATTTGTTTTTGCAGTTATTTAAAATAGGAAAAATATCATTTACACTTTCGTAATCGTATGAATCTAGAACCTCTTCAAATTTATAATTTTTTAAGAATTCTGCCATATCTGTAATACTTCCATCAATAGGAAAATCCATATCTCTAAGATTTACTTTGTTGATGTCAAGTTTCTCTGTAATATATGAAGTTAATTCTTTCATTTAAAAGTTCATGTTTAGTTCTTTAATAAACTCCTTTATATCTACTACGTCATAGTTAACAATCTTTTGGAAATAAAAAGGGGTTATCGTAGCATATTGGTATGGTGAATTGTTCTTGTATTTTATTTCATAGCATAAGTTACTGCTTGAAATTTTTTCATTTTCTGTATTAGCAAAGTATAGCTGATATGAACCATTATCAATTCTAATAGACATAAATACTCGCTTGTGCTCATCATTGAAAGCTTTTACAAGATTTATTCTCAAACCATGTTTAGAATTATCATATTTAATTTCTTTAAACTTATTGTCATTCAAATACTTAACAAATTTATCATAAGTGCTTTCAATAGGAATTTCCCATGAAAGACTTATATTGTTGATGTCAAGCTTTTCTGTAATATATGAAGTTAATTCTTTCATCTCCAACCGAATTGTTTGTTTAAAGCCTTTAAAAAGTCTTTCTTATCTAAATACTTTTGATAGAATTCATTTATTTCTATTGTGAAAGGATTAGCAGCATTAGTCTTAATACAGAACATTGGATTGTCTTTTCCTAAATCTTTCTGAGACGTATCTATAAAGCGAACAAATTTGCCACCAATACTTATTAAAAATAGTTTCTTTCCTTCTGTGTTCACAAAGTCTTCATATTCACTGAAATATTTCATGTCTAAATCATAGTCATCAAAATTCTCAAAGTTATTAGCTTCTAAAAACTCTTCAATTTCTTCTAAAGTTCCATCAATAGGGAATACATCTGGTTCTAAATTGACTTTGTTGATGTCAAGCTTCTCTAGTATGTCTGTTATACTTCTCATACAATCTTATAATAACCTATATCTCATAAAATATAAAAAAAGAGACCATAAAGGTCTCTCTTTTCCAACTGAGGGTCTATTTTAAAATAATGTCATTTGTATGCTGCCATCAGACTTTAGCTCTGGCATGCCCATTGTTGTGAGCACCCTGTTCAATGGGGTAATGACCATATCTAAGAACTGCTTTTCTCTTTGGACTGGTGCAGCCTTCTCAAGCCACTTTGGGAAGTTGCCTGCCTGGAATGCTACACGTGCATAGTCCTTCATACCCGGGTTCTTGAAGAAGTACCATTTGAGCTTTCCACCATAGATACCATTCACATCATCTGAGCAGTTGTTTCTGAAGCAGTTGTACTGGGCCAAGGCTCTAACGTTTGCTGGGCACTTCAGAGCGACCTTTGGCCACATCTCTGTATCATCTATGATATACTTGTTGTAGTTGTGCACATTGAGATTACCGCATATCTCTTCTACTGGTGATGCCAAGAACTCTCTCTTGTACTCCATGAGCTTACGATTTATCTTATGTATGAAGAACGACCTATCCTGTTCCTCAAGAATATATCTCATCATACCAAGGAGTGCCTTCCTAGCCGCTTTAGGAGTTGAGCTCTGGACTATCTCAAGACCTTTGATTTTCATTGGCAAGTCGTCCATTGGATAGAACTTTCCATCTTTCCATAAGAGCACCTGTGCATATCTCTTCTTGACGTTCAGCCATGCACCTCGAAGTGCTACGGTCTCAAGCTCAAACTTGTGCACTGACTTAGCATGCCGACCTTCGTAGTACTTGGCTATGTAGTCACAGTTGTGCTGGTCAAGCCATTTCAAGTTGAGGTCTAATATGAGCTGAAGCTTCTCATGAATGGTCATATTCTCGGTTCCTTTGATGGTCTTGAGCAAAGTACCATATTCAGAATATATGGAATCTGTATCACCGTATACCGTTAAATCGCCCAGATTTGGACTTGACCCTTCTGGTAAGCCATATCCTAAGAGCTTCCTGCACTGGTCGAGGTCTACTTCTATATTCAGCATCTTATGCACATCTGTCATCTCAGCCCACTTTTCTCTCCACAAGTGCTTGAAGTGAGCTTCCATGAGCAATGTCAAGTTCTTAGCTTCACCGGTGATGTCATTTGCTAAGTTCATGTTGAACCAATAGAAGCTTATGTGGCTGCTTCCTCCGTACATACTGTTACCTAACAACTTCATTGCTAACTGCCTTGATTCGTAGAAGTCCATGGACATCTTCAATTCGAACTTCATGTGCTCAAGTTTCTCTGGGCTGAAAGCTTTGAGGTCATTGCTATTCTTTATGTCATATCCAAGTGATGCCAGCTCTTTCACAATGCCTTCACTGTACTCACGGTACTCACACCTGTTCTTAAGAGTCTCACCAATGTCACTTACAATAGTTGCATCAATCTCTTTCACAAAGTACTTAGATACATTTCTATCAGCCTTGAGCTTGCTCTGGATTCTCTTGAATGCATAGTCTTTGTCATTCTTGTACACACATCCATTTACACTTACAAAGTAGTTCGGGTCTTTTCTGTATTTGTCCAATGCAGCATCATCTAAGAATATGTGAAGCACTTTACCAGCCTTAGGTGCTTCAGCAGTACCATCATTCTTATATACTATTGGGCCCACAACTACATATTCCTTATTGCCTAAGTAAGGTACCAGAGAGTACTTGTCAATGAACTGGCCAATGTAGTTCTCAAATGATATGTTCACAGTGATGATGGTTGATGGGTATAGGCTTGCAAAGTCATTGCAGCAGGCAAACTCATAAAGACCCGGCTTTGGAACCTTCACATACGCGCCTACCAAGTTACCACGTTCAATGTTCTCTTTTTTCTCATACACTATCTTGATGCCATGCTTGTAGAAGTCCTTGAATACCAGTGCCTCTGTCAAGGCAATCTTACTGAAGCAATCACCAATCTTCTCATTGCAGTACATTGAATATTGGTAGATGATGTCAAGGCATCTGAAACGGTAGTTTATAAGCTGAACCAACACACTATCAATAGTATTATAGTACACATACTTCTTGTAGTCATTCTCAAATAGGTCTTGAAGTGAACCATCATACTCAATCTTCTTGATACCTAATGAAGCTTCTGCTATCCAATTGAGGCTCAAGCTTTCCTTGATAGGCAGGACAGCTTGGTCTAGTTGGTCAACAGTGTCCATCATATCGATTATGAGTGTGTGCAATGGCATAGGAAGCTCATAATGAAGACCAGACATGTCCTGGAACCGTTTCTTGTTCACTGTCTTTATTACTGAGCAATTCCTTATTGCAATGTTTGGGTAATAGTTCTTGATACGATTTGTGATGTACTGCCAGTCGAATCGTATGCAGTTCCAACCTGACAAGATTGCTACCTTTGCTACAATGTTCTTCAAGAAGTAGTCTAGCATAGCCTCTTCAGTGTCAAAGTGAATATACCTGAACTCAGGCATCTTGAGCTTTAACTCGTGGAAATAGCTTGTGTTATCAAGATACTCATGGAAGCTGTCATTGCAGTACTTGTTCTCAAGCTCTGACAATGGTCTTGTTCCAAGGACTATTGTGTTGAGCTCTGGAGAACTTATAGATATTACTGTTATAGGTTGCTTAGCTTCTCCTGGGTCTGGAAATTCATCTGAAATCTCAGTCTCAATATCGAAGCAATATAGCTTTGGGAAGTATTGTTGGTTCAAGAGGTCTTTGTACTTTGGGTCAAGCTCCTCTATATATGTATGTATGTCAAATTTAGATGGGTCTGATGTGTACTTCTCATCACATTTTGAACCATCCCAGTTCTCAAATCGGCCTTCTGGCGTCTTGAAGTAAGTCTTGAAACGGCTTACGTTGAAGCTCATTATGTTCTTGCCACCAGTCTTGGTTATATAGCTAATGTTAAGTTTGTTCTGGTTTTTACTAAAGTTATAATCTAATATCATAAATGTATACGAATAATTTAAGGTAATATATAAAAGTCTATTTTGAATTTTTCAAACTAATCCCCAAATTTTATAAGACTTAGCTGCTTGCGCTACAAGCATCTCACTGCCATCGATGCAGTTCTTCAGCCCATTCTTTTTGGCCTCATATAGAAAAGTTGTTGGAGCACCATAGCATAGGTCAAACATGAGTGTGTTCTTTGGGACTATTGAATAGTCTATATTAGGGAGCACACCAAACTTTGTTGCATTCACTATGCAGTCATACTTAGTTGGTTGCACCTCATCGAATGATACGTCGTACTTCCCACTTCGGCCACAAACTGTAGCCTCAATATTGTTGTCTTTGGCATACTTTTGTATAGTAGGGCAAACACCACCATTGCCAAGAATTAGCATTGACTTTAGGTCATACTTGTCAAGAGTTGCCTTAAGACCATAGTAGTCTGTATTGTAACCAACTAACTGGCCATCTCTATTCTTTATGCAATTGACACTATTGGTCTCGTCAGAAATCTCATCTAGATTGTCTAAGTAATTGATAATCAACTGCTTATATGGGGTCGTAACATTCATCCCATTGTATTCCAAAAGCTGGCCTTTTGATATGACATTAGTGTCGACTATATCATATTCGTAGTCAAAGCGAGCCTCAAAGAGCCTCTTTGACTGGGTGTATTGTATGTTTCGGCCAAGAATTCCGTATTTCATATCTATATATATTATTTAATTACTAATTCAGCGAGTGCGATGGCAGCTATGCTTTCAATCACTACTGGGAGTCTAAGGGCAAAGCAAATGTCATGTCTGCCTCCAATAGTAAACCGCTCTATCTTGCCAGTCTTGAAATTGAATGACTCTTGCTCCATACCAATTGATGGAGTTGGCTTAGCATGGACTCTGAAGACTATTGGATTGCCATTTGTTATGCCTCCATTTATACCACCTTCATTATTTGAAGAAGTTGTTCCATTTTCAT
>Ga0247609_10002883_pt1 | contig 17800 bp, 17 predicted proteins | sample 172DNAGHGlowgp2_FD_193487 | JGI IMG/M metagenome (GOLD analysis project Ga0247609, IMG submission 193487) | Sheep rumen microbial communities from Palmerston North, Manawatu-Wanganui, New Zealand - 1728 DNA GHGlow gp2 | ecosystem: Host-associated > Mammals > Digestive system > Stomach > Rumen ...
ATTAAGTTTATCTCTGTTATAAATCAGAGACTTCAAAAGTTCTGTTTTCTGATTAACATGGTTGTATGTGCAGTGCTTGTATTTCAGCTCTGCAAGCCTGAGAATATCGTTCCTTATTTCCTCAGCAGTTTTTGTGCCATTGTCAATGGCACGATCAATTTCAGATTGTTTGCAGCGAATTTCAGAAGTCGGAATACACTCGCTTACCGTTGCTTCTGCTTCAATAAGCACAGGATTTGCAATTACAGTATTCAAAATATTCAGTATTGCAGCTGTCAGCATTTCATCTGTCATTTTGAACAAAAACGGACGGCATTCATGATTTCGGCAGTCCCATAATTCAGCTTTTGTTCGGAACAGCCGCTTACCACACTCCTTGCATACCGTAAGGTTGCGGACTTCCTGCAACTCGTCAGGAATTATGCAAAGGGAAGTAGCTTTTGCACTCTTGCGCTCATTTACTTTCCTGAATACTTCTTCACTTATAAGCTGTGGATAAACATCCGTACCGAGATATTTCTCGTTCTCAAGCACTCGCTTGACCATATTCTTGTTCCATATCTTATCCTCGCTATATGGGACTTTCATATTGATCGCGATACTTTCAAGGCTCTTTCCCACCATATATTCGCTGAAAATAGTCAGCACAGCAAGCACCTCCGCAGGGTTAGTGGTTATTATACCGTTCTGCATCATATACCCGAAAGGTATTCTTCTGTTTTTACTCATCTTCTGCACCTCCTTTCTGACACCACTATACCACAAAGGAGGCGTTTTTTCTATTCACCACAACCGACAAAAAAGCTCCCTGCATTTTGGGCAGAGAGCATAAATGCTGTTGTTATATTTCTTCGGTAAATATCAGACCTCCCATTATATGAAATTCAATAATGTTGTCTTTTACAACGATCTTATCTATTAAAAATTCAAAAGCCTGCGGCTCGAATTCAATCATTAAATTGCTGCGCTTTTCAAAATAATCTATAAGCATTTCAATGTCTTTGAGAGCAGTATCATCTGACTGCGATAAAAGTCGGAGATCCTTATTCAGTTTTGTTATTTTAGTATTGATCTCAGCACTTTGCTCCTTATACTTAGCTTCATTTAAGAAGCCTTTTGTATGAAGCGATGCTATTACGTTGAGTTGTTCCTTTAGTTGTATAATACTACGGCGCAGTTCAATAATACTGCTGTCCCCTGAATTATGTTTTGCTATTAATTCTTGTAATGATTTATAAACTGGCTGCAGTAGTTCAGAATAATTCGAGTACAATTTATTGAACATTCTAATGAACGCGCTTTTTATCATTTCCTCTTTGATTCTTTTACTGCCGCATTTTTGGGCATTTATATCATGATTTCTGCATACCCAGTATTTGTTTGTACCGCACTCTTTATACTTATATCTTGAACCGCAAACACCACATAATATATATGGATTAAAACCTCTGTTTTTTAGCTTTAATCGAAATTCTCGACTTTCTATAGTTTCCTGAACTTTTTCAAACTGTTCTCGCGGAATAATTGGATTATGAGTATCCGTTAATAAAAACTTCTCCTTTTCGCCAGTATTACTTATTTTACGAAAAGGCAATGCGGAAGTTGTGAATGTCTTTTGATAAAGCGAATCCCCTATGTATCGTTCATTTGAAAGAATATACCTTATTCCATAATAGCTAAATGACGATTTATATTCTGAATACTTGGCTTGGCAGTATTCGGCGATTTTCTGATATCCAATGCCTGAAAGGAACATCTCATATATTTCCTTTATTATCAAAGCTTCCTGTGCATTCACAAAAAGGTTTCCATTTTCTATATCATAGCCAAGTGGAGCTGACCATGCTTTAACATTACCGTTTTTACATCTGCGTCTGAAACTCCACTTTAAGTTTTGCGAAATAGACGTTGATTCTTCCTGTGCCAATCCGCCCATAATCGTGAGCATAAGCTCGTCGTTTATATTCGCGGTATCAATGTTCTCTTTTTCAAACATTATCGTTATACCGAGCGATTTAAGTTCTCGAATATTCTTCAGGCAGTCTCTTGTATTTCTGGCGAAGCGACTGATAGACTTTGTATATACTCGTTCTATCTTGCCTTTTCTGCAATCATCTATGAGACGAAGGAACTCACTACGCTTTTCCTCGCAAGTTCCTGTGATACCCTCGTCAGCGTAAATATCAATAAGTGTTTCCGTTTTGGAATTCTCAAACTTGTGGCTGTAATATGTAAGCTGAGAGTTATATGAATTGAGCTGATCGTCGCTGTTCGATGATACTCTGCAATATGCAGCTACTCGAAGTAAACGATATGTATCATCTGCGACTTTCGGCTGTATAACTGTTACTGTCGGCATCGCTGCCACCTCCGTTTCTCAGCCATATTATACCGTTTTTCGCTCCCAAAAGTAATCACCACAATCACCTATTTTTTGAAGTTGAAACTGTGCAGAACCGACTAATATTTGTTTTCGTCGGCTTTACCTGCGGCAATACATAAGCACATTGCAAAGACGCCAATGCAGCCGCCTATTATCATTCCGATTATTATAAGTATCATCGCTCGACCTCCCATTGTGCTGCTGTTGGATACTTTTCGCTTATTTCAGCGCAGCTCCTGCTTTCGATTTCCTTTTTCTGCTCATCGGTGAGTTTGTCCTGCTGCGCGAGAAAAATATGTATTACTGCACACATAACGTCAGCCTGTCCGTACTTTTTCATTTTCACTTTCCTTTACACATTTTTGCCTTGCGCATAAAACATATCCTGACTCTGTATCAGCCCATAAACATTTTCTGCATTTGAACTCTGCTTTCAGTTTAGCTGTTTTAAGCCGTTCCCTCAGCTCGTCCCAGCTAAGATTTTTCTGCAATTGATCACGCTCCCTATACTATAATCAATATAACGTAAATGCATAATTGTCCTTATACACTTACGTTATATCTGCGCCCAACATTGCTGCCGGGCGCAGATTATATAACTCTTAAGCCTTCGTCTGATCTGATTTCAGACGTATTTCCGTGATATTCGCACTCGCCCCGTCACGTCGGAACAACAAGAACGGTCAGTAGCTGCTGACCTCATGGAAGTCTCATCCCTCTATGGTTCGCATAGAGCCGCCCTCATTGCTTGTGTCTGTGACTGGACGGAAGTATCATTATATTCCTGCTTTTATCGCCTTGCGGAGAGCTGCTCCGCATTTTGAAACGCCATATTTATCGCAAGCGTATGGTTTCTTTGGCTGCCGAATTTTAGTCCGGCACAGGATCAACGTATTCTTGTTGCTGTTATTCTGTTTTCAAGCTTCGGTGTAAGAGCTTAGAGCCCCCTACATAAACATAGCCCTCGAAAACAGGTGCTCTCACCAACTCACTTTATAATTTCAGCGATTTTAACAATCCAATAAGAAATCGTCTGTTGCGGTATTGATAGTTTTGACGAAATCTCACTCTGATGCAAGCCCATTACCTTATACATATAAAATGCTTTCCGCATTATAGGATGTACTTTCATGAGCTTGTAATACTTATCGCCGCTGTCAATAAGTTCAGTCCAGTATTCCTCTAAATATGTATCCGAATGACTATCCGATACACCTTCTGATAAATTTTCGGGTTCAGCAAGCAGCATTGTCCTTCTGTAGAAAGCGCGATCCATTCTGAATACGCTCTCATCATATTCTTTTATTAAGGAGATTTGCTCATCATTCATACCGCTTTCACGATAGAGCTTCTCATTTTGTTCCCACTGTTCCTTAAATCTCTTTTCTTCTTTTGCATGATTATAAGCCATTTTTTATCCTCCGTTTTGATTCTTTCTTGTCAGATCAAAACGAAGGTTTATGGATATTTAGCAGCTATACATAGCCACTTATTCGCTAAAAGCATAAAACTCCATTCCGCTTTCAAAGCAGAATGGAGTTCTTTTATAAAATATATAAAAGAGTAGGGTATGACAATGCTTCAAAAGCCTGTCAAACTCCTACTCTTTATTCAAGGTGATGTTTGTACTAAGGTTTTACCTATTATTTCTATTATTCTATGACATTTCCAACATTTTATCATTATAGCATAATTGCTGTTGTTTTCTATTTTTTTTGAAGGATAACATACAACATCAAATAATCGTCCATTGCAATATGGGCAATGATATGAGTGCCGATGCATTGTTACTATATATCTCTCCTCGTTGTTTAGCTGTACAGCTAAATGTTTAACAATAATTTTGCGGTCAACGCCGCAAAATTATTGTTCATTTTCTTATTGCGCTAATAAACATTTCCCAATCGCTGTCAGTCGCATTTGCTGCATTTGCAGTTCTCAACGCCCTTTTGACAATTTCCTTTGACTGTATATATTCGACTATATCAGGAGATAGGTTTCCTGAAGCTTTCTCGTACAAATCGAAAATTATGCAGCGTTCCTCTTCATTCAAATTGAATACCTCAATCATCTTTTTAAGTAATTCCTGATCTGGGCATACTCTCTTTCCATGTTCAAGCTGACTGAGATATCCCATTGAAATACCGAGCATTTCTGCAAGTTCTTTGCTTTGAAGGGAATGTTTACGCTTTTGTTCGGATATGAACTGACCGAAATCAGTTGCATAGATCATATTTGGTTTTTATCATTTTCCTTTCAATCTCTTTTATATCTATACCATATGGTGATTCGTACCTTTAAGCCGTCGCTGTCCAATTGCTTAGCAGCGTTCCTGTCGGTGCAGTATTATTCCACATCTGCCCTGTAAGTTGAAATGTATTAGCTGTATTGGGTCTAATTAAAGTATATGAAATGTTTGAGGGAAGATTATTATTATGAGATGTTGAATTGACAACAACTCCTGTTGAAGTAACTTCTGTAATATTCAATCTTGTGAAATAAATATTTGTTGTAATATTCGTTAGTGATATTACAACATAATTGGAATTTTTTGTGAGTGTTATTATAGAATTTCCATCATCACCTTGTATAACAATTGAATTATTTGTTGTACTCATGATAGCAGACCAGTCACTAATTACAACTCCTGATGGATTTGTTCCACTAATCATTTTTGCTGAAACTTGCCACGACGCCGTATTAGGCTGATTAATGTATAAAACATGAGACATCCCTCCGCCAAGAATGCTATTATATTGTGTCGTTCCTAAAGATATTCCCGAAGGAGAAAGAGCTGTAATTGTTAGCATAACATAGTTGATAGTTGACAATTGATTCTTAAAAGTCATATAACCTTGAGTATTGTTCCAATGCACACCAAACGATGAGTTCATATCAGCTGCCTGTAATGTTTGTGATAATGACAATGATGAATTGGGTGAAACAGGCTCAATAGACTCCGAAGTTGCGTTTGTAAACAGACTTGTTGTAAATATGGAGACTATTGTAAGCACAATAATAAATGAAGTCATCTTTTTTAACACGATTTTCATTTTTTATACTCCTTTATCTTTTAGACTATAATAATTCTATAATGTTAGCAGTGCTTAAAGCAAGAATAAGATTAATATTTCTTTCTTTTTAATCCTATCAAAAATACAATGCGACTGAAACTATATTAGACGGAGAAGCATAAGGTGATCTTACATAAAAACAGTAAGTCTCACCAGCAGGAACATTTATGGAAAAGGTATGAGAATAACCTGATGATATATAATGACTGCTTATAAAGGCTCCCGAACTATTTCGAATGGAAAATGTTACTGCTCCATTATTGCTTAATACTGTGCAATATACAGTTGCTGGTCCAGCAACAAATGTTATTAAATGTTCGTTAGTGTCTGAAAGATAGAAAACACATCCAGTACGGGATGGGGGTTCATTAATTGTTGCTTCTGTGCTTCCAAGAGCGTTTATGTCAGACGCGCTAACATTTATACCAGCAGTACCCATTGTCAGAGAAGCGACTGCCATAGTAGATGCTATAACTTTTTTTAATGTGTTTCTCATAAGAATACTTCCTTGATTTTATTAACTGAAAACATTAGATAAGATTGGGAGAAAATACTTGATTGTATCAGTAGATGTATTTGCTCCTAAAATTATTGTAAGGCTTAGTGTTTGTAGTATAATTGGCAATTACGAACGTCATATGTAAGTTAAACCACATAGTTTGTCATTTCCCAGTTTATTTTATTAATACTAATAAATATACGCTGTACCTGTAATTACATATGACGGAGAAGCAACAGATGACATGACATAAAAATAGTAAGTCTTACCAGCAGGAACGTATGTGCTGAATGAAGTGGCATAACCTGCGGAAACATAATGAGATTCTATTAAACTTCCGGAAGTATTGCGAATGTTAATTATTACGCCCCCCTGATTAACAGATGCTGAGTAATTTACAGATCTTGAACCAGTAATAGCTGTTAAATATATTTCTGACTGGTTATAAAGAACAAAGTTGAAACTAGAGCGAGTTGGGTTTTCGTTAACTGTAATTTCTGTATTCCCCAAAGCGTTCGTGTCAGTTGCGCTAACGTTTATACCAACAGTACCCATTGTCAGAGAAGTGACTGCCATAGCAGATGCTATAACCTTTTTAAACGCGTTTTTCATAAGAATACCTCCTTGAAATTTGTATTTCTTTTGTTATAATTGAGTAAGTAACAATGTGAATTATCAATATATCTCTGAAAGATATATCTCTACTCGATTTTGTATATATTCTGCAGTTTGTTCAGCTGACTTCTCGCCTGCAAAATATGCACCTATTTCCTCGCGTACAATACTGTCTATCGTATGGTCAGCTTGAGAAGAATTATGCAAGGCATTAAGCACAAAGCTTTCTATTTTTTCTGCTTCTTCGTCGGTGAATGGCTGTAATTCAAATTTGTCAGGGGTAGAACTGCCAGGGGCAAAATAATAATACTCTTGAATTGTCTGATCGTGTATCAACTCATCAAATAGTTTTTTCATGCCAGGTATCCCGTAAAAATGTGGTTCGTTTAAGCTCTCCTTCTGGAACATATAGAATTTAAGAAAATCCCATGCTCCTTCGATATTATCTGAATTTGCCATTATACCGAATGTCTGATTCGGGTGGGAGCGTGCATTGAGTTCATCATCGTTTATATAACCGATAAAGGTAAGTTCCTCGCCGCTGTAGACTTGTTCACACAGTTTATAGTCATAAAAGCAACGTATTCCTTCGTTAAGTGTAAGAACCTCATCATTTCGGAAAGTTGATATCGCAGCGCTGGTATCACGAGATACCCCTCCCGTGTATGTTCCGTCAGAAACTCCGATATCGAGTTCTTTTATTTCTTTTAGCAGCTCAACAAATTCCTCGGAATCAAAATTGCATTTTGATCTGTCCTCACTTATAAACTGATAATGATCTACCAACTTAAAGAACATTTCTGTTTTATCTAACAACTGTGATTCAAGAGAGAATTCCATACCTTCAGGAATTTTTTTCACTACATCTGGAAAATTCCTTGGATTCCATGAAGTCAGTCCATTTGCATATTTTGTTTTTATCATATTTGTTTCAATAAAAAAGGCTGGATTGAGCTGTAAAAGTTTTCCTTTTGTTTCCATTGTTTCAAGAAAGCCGTCAATAAAATCATCTCTGCTTATTTCACTGTCATTATCTATCAGTTCATAGAAATCAACAAATATGCTTTCTTCATCTCCAAAGCTGGATACAGGACAATATGGACTGAAAAGTATTATATCAGGTGCTTTGCCTGAAATAATATCAAGACGTAGCTGATTATACTCTTCTTCATCATCCTCATTATAGTAATCGACGAATTCAACACGATAATTTTCACTATCTGAATTGTATTTTTTTATCAGATCGGTGTAAGGGTCAGTGTTTCCGCCATAAGTCAAGGCGACTTGTATTATTTTTTTCTGCTGTATCTCGCTGATATCCCTTTGAGTAAGAAGACGCATTTTTGCTCCCTGTCCGTCTGAATTCAGAAAAATAACAAATTCTTCTTTGCTTACCATTTCAACTTCGCGTATATACTGCGTACTAAAATCATTGTCGGAAAAGTCGGTGATCTTCTCCCATTTGTTACCATTCAGGCCGAACAAACCGCCTGCTGCTACTGCCGAAATTGTATATTCTCCGCAGCCCGGACTGATTGAATTCACATAAGAAGCAAGCTCGCCACACGATACTTCATCGGTGATACTGCCTCCGCTCAGCTTGCATAAATATGTATCAACGTCACTGCTCAGAAGTACGCATGGCACCCCCTCAGCGTCATTGGAGAGCCCACAAATATCCTTACTGTTAGTATCGACCTCCCCCTGATAATTGCCGTCTTTGTCGATAAAAACGAGCCGCTGGTGGTCGATGTCGATATAAAATCCATCTTCATCGCAGATAATGCTGGTGTAAATGTCGTCCTCTGTCAGCACCTCACCTATATTGAACGTATTTCTGAGAACACATTCATTATTGTAGGTATAGATCATCGTATCATCTTCGCTAACTGATAAAACGGCTGTATTTCCGTATTTCATCAAAGCAGCTGTTCTTACAGTTTCATTTTCTGACGGAGTAAATGTGAAATATTGCTTGTCCTTGAATTGAGCGTCAGTGATATAGCCGCAGTATTCGTCTGTATCCAGCTTTCCGAAGATTAGGAATCTCCCCGATCTGTTATCAGTGCATATAATTTCAGAAAAATCCTCTGCCATGTTTATGTCCGCTGACTTGAACGACAGTAGCGCTGGCTGAATGCTTTCCGAAGTATCCATTTTGGACGAACAGCCTATGCTAAGCATTAGAATTGCGAGCATTAGAATTATTGATATATTTTTTTTCGTATTCATAGATTTCATCCTTTTTAGTTGGATTTTTATATTTAACTGTCTTAATTATCAAAGGACAGAATTTGACATTGTCTAATATTTGTTCATAAATCTTTGCTAAGGAGAAGTGCTTTTTGAGTATAAAGTATTATTTTTTTATGTACGAAAAGCCTACAGCAACATTGCAAAAAGAAAATCATCTCGCAATGCTACTGTAAGCTTTAAATGAAGTGGATAACAAGCTATCTACATATCTTAAACATATAAATTCATTCTTAAGTCAGTTATGTTCTGATTAATAAAAATACGCATATCCTGAGATTACATATGATGGAGATGCGGTAGACGACTTTGCATAAAACTTGTAAGTCTTACCAGATGGAACATCTATAGAGAATGAAGCTGAAGAACCAGCAGAGATATAGTGACTATCCTTATAGTTATTGTCACTATCACGAACGACTATTGTTACACCGCCCTGATTAACGGATGCTGCATAATGCACGGTTACTGTGCCAACAAATTCAGTTAAATAATGCTCTGAATGATCTGAAAGGCTAAAATAATGGCTTTCATAAAAGCGATTATCGTTTGTCCCTGCGCTTGTGCTTCCAAAAGCATTTGTGTCAGTTGCGCTAACATTGATACCCGCAGCGCTTATTGTCAGAGAAGCGACTGCCATAGCAGAAGCGATAACCTTTTTAAGTGTGTTTTTCATAAGAATACCTCCTTGATTTTGACAATATTTTATTTGTAACCATTACATAAGATTAGCCGGCGTAAACCTTATGGAAATGATTTACTTCTTAAGAAACTCAGGCTTCTTAGGCTCTGCAATCTGATGCATTCCCCACATTGAAGCAGCCCCGTAAGCACGATCAGCCATTTTCTCAGCTACTTTCTTTATTAATGTAGCAGCTTTAATCTTTGCCTTACTCATTACATTCCCTCCTTTCGCAGTTTTTTAAACGTTGCAACGATAATCAAAAGTGAGATTAACACCAAAGTATATAGGAATATAACTCCGATGTCATATGATAATACTTTTGATATTACTCCGATAGCGCCATAGAGCAATCCAAGTATTATTGACATGAATTTGCTTTTTTTCTTTTGCGGGTCGGTTAATGGCTTATTATGATGTTCGACTGGACATTCTGATAAAAAAACCGCAATCGAAAAGACAAGCATTATAATACAAATATTAAAAGACAGCTTTGAAACTGTTATATTAAATATCGTCAATAATAAAATGAATAGTATTGAAAATAATAAATTACACTTCAAATATGAATTCGCGTGATATCCTCCAGTAAACCGTCTTAATGGAACAAAGCATACCAAGAATAACAAACTTTCTATTAATTGCCGTGATAAAATTCCGATAGAGATAATTAACAGTATATTTAGTAGAGAAGAAATAGTAATCTCAAGTCCGTACTTATAATACGCTAATGCTTCCTCGCTTTTATCAATTACATCTGCCTTTATCAAATACTGAAGAAGGTTGTTGCTTATGGATTTTATCATTTTCATCACCTGTTGTCATCTCTTGAATATAATATACATCACGTTATTATCATAGTCAAGGAATATGGCACGAAATCGTTTTTTTAGGCACGAAAATTTTGATAATCATATTCAAGCCAGTAAATCCATAAAATTCAGGACACAAACAATATAAATTATCCAAAATCAGACATCTTATATCTGTTTTCTGAGTTTATATGTTAGCAAGCACCGCAAAAACTACAATTTATATGATTATTGTGATTTGCTATACATTTTTTGATATAATAATGCAAGCAAATATAGAGGAAGTGAGCGGATGAAAAAGGATTCTGAGTCATTAAGCCATAATTGTGGTTACAAGTTGTCCGACTTGAGAAAAACACACAAATTGACTCAAGCAGAGTTGGCTGATAAACTTAATATAAGCAAAAGCACACTTGGGCACTACGAACAAGGTCTTTCCGTTCCGCCACCGCAGTTGCTGTTAAGCTTTTCTGATTTCTTTCAAATTCCTGTTGATTATCTTCTCGGTAAATGTACCTGCACCAAAGAGTATTCTCGTTTATCCGATAAATTCTGTGATAATGTAACTTTTGGCGATATCATTAACAAGCTCGACGAGCTCAGCTTAAAGGATCGGCAACACATATTGCATTTGTTAAGAATTATGAAGCGCGCAAATGAAAAATAGGGAGTCCACTTAATGGACTCCCTATTTATACTTCCGTATTAAGAATTACAGAACAGCAAAATTCATTTCCTTTTTCATAAAAATCACATCTGCCATTATATTTATCAGCGATATCTCTGATAATGCTTGTACCTAAGCCGCTTATTTCTTTATTTTTCTTTGTCGATAGAAGCTGAGGATTATTAGTCAAAACAGATTCTTCTATTGTATTGCGAACCAAGAATGTATAAGTGCCAATGTCTTCTGAAATGTTAACTGAGATTCTTTTGTCAGTGCTCTTTATTTCCGAAGTAGCTGTAATAGCATTATCAAGCATATTTGAAAGCAATCTACAAAGATCAATATCGTCAATTCCCGTAAAAGAATTAACGGTCATACAGGATGCACTTATGTCAAACGATTTTGCTATGGTTAGTTTCGCGTTTATGATTGAATTGGCAAAATCATTGTCAGTGTTAACGAATATAATTCTCTCATCCGCGATATCTGCCATAGTTCTAAGATACTTGCTTGCCTTTTCAATTTCACCTTTAGATAAGAAATCACTAAGCACCTGATACATTGCCTTGCTATCATGTCTTAATTTCTGAATAACATTGTATTCGGTATCGGCGTTTTCAATGAATTGTTCATTGTAAGCCACTTGAATTTTCAACTTTTCGTATTCAAGTGTAGCGGAATTCTTTTTGCCCAAATCAATTATAAAATAGAATAAGACAATATTTATAACTATAAGTGCCGTTATCCCAATAAATGTGTATAGTCTGCTTTTATCAGAATCTGTATCAAATGAAATCAAAACAAATAAGGCTCCAATGATTATGCTAAATACTAGATTAGTTATAATCAATGCCAGTTCATCATGCCTCAATTGATATGGGTCATGAGGGTTTTTATTAAATATTCGTAAAGAAAGAAGAATAAGATATAGAATTAGAAGTTGCGTTACAAGTACAGAAATGACTCTTTGAGGATCATGCGACACAAAGACTTCATTAATAGACTTGTTAAGTAAAAAAGCTGTGCCACTCGAAGTTAACGCCGATATAATCAGACCGATAACAACAGGAAAAAACGAAGCAAATAGTTTGTGCAGGATTTTTCCCTGTAAACAAGTAATACAAAATAAGAATATCAATGTTACATACAGAAAAGCAAGAAAGTGTTCAAATGCTGATATTGAGTTAAGGCACGATATTAGTAATGTATACATTGCAGCAAATAGCAAACCATGATTTTTCAAAAACTTATCCGAATACTTTCCACCCAAGAACTTAAATGGAAAATACATCATTATAAAGCCCTGAAAACAGTTCACACTTATTTCAAACAAGTCCCATAGTATGTTCATAATGTATCCCTCAGATATAACGTGAATCTTTTATCTACGGCTTCTTTATAACTTGCTCCCATCGTTAACGGCTTCCTGATGCCATTATAATTAACGTAAACCTTTCCTATTTTTTTGTCAACGGATTTTATGTATCTTAAATTAACTATATAACCTCGATGTATTCTCACAAAACCATATGACGATATTTCTGATTCAGTTTCATTCATAGAACCACGCTTAACTATGGGCATTTCCCTATTTTGAATATAGTATTTAAGATAGTGCTTGCAGCTTTCAATATACACAATATTATGGTAGTAAACAACAGCTGTTTCTTCATCATTTTCAAGGACTATTTTTTTATGTTGCTTCATGTGCTCCATGAGTTTGTCAATGACAGATACAACAGTACTATTAAAATCATCCGGTGGATCTTTTGGAATGAAATTAAAAGGCTGGAAGTCAAAGCTTCTGTAAACAAGATTAGAATGACTGGTTATAAAAATTATAAAGCATTGTAAAAAGCTGTCCCTGAATTGTTGAGCTATTTCAAATCCTCCTATTTTGGGCATATCAATATCTAGAAATAAAATGTCAAATGCTGTATGCCTATTGTCATCGAGTAGCAGCATACCATTACTATAGCATTTTATGATATAGTCATCTGTATATTTAGCGAATTCTCTATCTATTTTTGCTTTTAGTATATCGAGTGTGTACTCATCGTCATCGCAAATTGCAATTCTAATCATTAAAACATCCCCTATAACAACCATTGCTTTGACAGAAAAACAACACTCATTTGGGAATATAAATTTAGTTGATAACGGCGATATTTATGCATATAATGGTCGTGCTGAAATCTGTTTACCCCATTTTACCACATTTCCGCTCAAAAATCAACATATATCTTTGAACTTTAATAGTAATCCTATAAAATAATGATAGTCAGTTTTAGCCCAAAATCCTTTAGGAACACTATTTATCACTTGCTCGTTTCATAATCCTTAAAAGATATAATATATGCTGTCGATCTTTAATGCTAAGCTCATCGAGTCTATTAACAATGTCTCCAAAAGTGGTATTATCGCAGAATTTATCGGATAAGCGTGAATATTCTTTGGTGCAGGCGCATTTACCAAGAAGGTAATCAACAGGAATCTGAAAGAAATTAGAAAAACTTAAAAGCAATTGTGGCGGCGGAACGGATAATCCTTGCTCATAGTGACCGAGTGTGCTCTTACTAATATTAAGTTTTTCAGCTAACTCTGCCTGAGTTAGTTTATGCGTTTTTCTCAAGTCGGATAATTTGTAACCGCAATTATGACTTAGTGATTCCGAATCCTTTTTCATTTGCTCACTTCCCCTATATTTGCTTGCACTATTATATCAGAATATGTGTAATAGGTCTTTATATCCACAAGAATTATATGTTTTTCGTTTGATTAACAGCAAAGAAACTCAAATTACAGATATAGTATATCCGATTTAGGATTAAGTGCATTTAAATCTATTGAAAAAGCCTCACTTTTTCTCTCTAAAATGATTTTTATAATTTTCGTGCCAAAATATACGATTTCGTGCTGAATTAATGGACAAACTGTTTGCCTATTGTTATAATGTACATATAAGGAAACTCTTTTCGACAAGAAAGGTAGGGAATGATATGTGCATTGATAGTAATAAATGTAAGTACTTGTCTGTATTAGCGGCAAAACCCGAATCGGCAAGAAGATGTCATGCTTTGGCGGGGCGACCGACTCCAGAACACAATGTAATTCCAAATAGTTACAGAGATATTTTTATGTCAGATCGTGACCGAATTTTATATTGCAAGTCATTTCTTCGCCTATCAGGAAAAACACAGGTTTATGCCCCAAGCACTGGCGATCATCAGCGTACAAGATTAACACACACCTTAGAAGTATCACAGATAGCGAGAACAATATCACAAGCTCTTAATCTCAATTGCAATCTAACAGAAGCGATAGCATTAGGTCATGATATAGGACATACGCCTTTTGGTCATGCCGGAGAACAGATGCTTCATGAGATTATGTCCCCCAAAAAGGAAAACAACTATAACGCTCCCAAAAGAACGACAATATACGAATTAAACAAGAACGAAGAAAATACATATCAGTCTCTTTATGGATTCAAACATAACCTTCAGAGTGTAAGATGTCTTGTCGAGGATTTAGAATCCAGGCGTAATCTTTATGGGCTTGACTTAACAAACTATACATTATGGGGAATAATGCATCACTCATCACTTGAATATAAAAGTACAAAAGTTGATACTAATACTCTGAAGCCATCCTTCTATGATATATATATGCCATATTGTAATAATTGGTCCGATGAGGCGGCTTGGTCGTTCGAAGCTCTTGTTGTTGCTGAGGCTGATGAAATAGCTCAGATGCACCATGATTTGGAGGATGCAATTCGCAGGAAGGCAGTAACTAAAGAAAAAATCATAACAACTCTAAAAAACCTCTACGATTTGATGGATGGCGCCGATAAAACCACCCTTAAACATTTAGAACAGGAAAAATGGGTACCGAGGGAGTATCTTATAGCAAAAACATCAAAAATTATTGTAAATACTCTTGTTACAACACTTTTGAAAGCCACTCATGAGAATCTTTTCAATCTGATTGAAGATAACAAACCAAATACGTTTAATGAAAATGCTTCAGAAGAGGAAAAAATAAAAATGTACTCCGAATCAGCAAAGATAGTATTACGGAAATGCTATAAAGAACGTGAAATAAAACTATCAATCGGATATGACGTGTTAAAAAACAATAATACCGAAAATACTAAGAAAATTAGAGATTTTCAACATACCATTGCTAAAGCTGTTATAAACGCTCACGACGTTCAAAGAAGTGATTCCAAAGGCAAGTATATTATAAAGAATCTCTTTGAAGCATACAATACTAATCCACAGCAATTACCAGATTCAGCGCTTAAGAATCTATATAAAATACTAAAAGCAGATGGTTTTAAACTCAAGAATCAAACAGATATAGATAACAATCAGGAATTCTTTAACATAGAAAGTGACGAGCTTAGAGATGTAATAAATGACGCTGTTTCAAGGATTCGTTTTGACGATCCAAAAACTGGAAAGGATAAGCGTCGTGATATTCTTATAATGAGAATAATTTGTGATTACATAGCTGGAATGACTGATAGTTTTGCTATAAGCGAATACGAAAAGCTATATGGTTAACAATACTTGAAACTAAAGGGGAGTACTGAGATTCATTGGTACTCCTTTTATATGTCCCCTTAATAGGATTGACCATAATTTGACTTAATTCCAAGTTCCTGCTTCTTTCTGTCAATAGCTCTCCTAAGCTTTTTATCGACCTGTGAACTGAGTTTTCTCTGCTGCCTGTCATGATCATCGGAGATAAGTCGGCTGAGACTTGAAAGCAGCCCTATTACCGACTCTGCGATAAGAGCATTTTCATAGTCGCTACTGTTATCAATTATACTTTGCGCGTATATATTGCCGTCAGCCGCCGACTGCATAAGCCATGCCATACCTTTCTCACGGTCTGGCGCAACGCCGTCAGTTTCAAAATAATAAATGCGACCGAGCCGGTATGATGCCCACATATTATCGGCAGCAACTGCTTCAAGCAGCTTTATGGCTTGAGGGACGTTCTTTCGCTCATCGGTCAGATATAACTTAGCGAGCGTATACATCGCATTACGGTTATTGGCAGCAACAGCTAATTTAAGATAACTCTCAGCTCTGTCATAATCTGCAGGCACATATTCTCCCTTGAAATAGACCTTTCCGAGCTTGTATGCAGCAGAAGTATCTCCGCTGTCAGCACATTCTGTGAGCATAGCGAGTCCGCGCGTGATATCCTGCGGAATAAATTCCACGCTGAGAAGCTCCTGTGCAACTATGCGCTTTGCCTGCATATTTCCTTGTTCTGCCGACTCTGACAGATACTTCATGGCTTGGAATTTATCTGCTTCCGTTCCGAGTCCGCAGTAATACATTCGTCCGATCTTGTACAGCAATTTCTCATCCTTATCGTATGAGAGAAAAGCAAAGAGAGCCTTGCGGTAATGCTCCTGCGCGAGTTCAATATTCTGCTCAACACCGCTGCCGTAATAATACATCTGAGCAAGCGCGTAATCAGCAAACCTCATTCCAAGACGCGCCGCTTCGGAATACCACAAAAACGCTTTTGACAGATCCTTTTGTGTTCCTGTACCATAGCAGAACATATTAGCAAGGTTGTGCTGTGCGTATTTGTTCCCCGCAATAGCGGACTGCTCCAGCCATTTGAAGGCTGTCTCGGGAGCTTTCTCTGTTCCGCTGCCGTACAAATACATTTTACCGATGCGGTACTGAATATACGGGCGCAGTTTCTTTGATGAAGGCTCTATCTGTAAAAAGCCTTGCAGAGCCTTTTCGTAATAGCTTTCGTCGCTGTATTTTTCCATGTCGTGCATGGCAAGTATATTGCCATTGTCGGCTTCAGCCTTGAGCTGCTGTAAGGCTTGAGACTTCTCATTATCAGAGCTTCCCTTATCTGCAAGCACTTTAACGGCAGACTTGTATTCATCTGACCACCTAATGTACATTCTTGTGTTATCAGTCTGTTCTTCCTTAGCATTCTGCGGCATATCATAATCGTAATAATAACCGCTGTCAGTATCATTCTCGATCTCATCGGGGATATCATCGTTTTCGGCAACTGGAAAATCAAAGCGTATCTCCCCAGCCGCCTTTATGATCATGTTCTTCACAGACTTGAAATGCTCGTTATCGACCATTGCAGGGAAATCCACCTTTGCAAAAGAATAAAAGTCGTGTTTGCTCTGCTCCATGTCGCGCCACAGTCTGTACATTTTTTGTATAGATTCATTCTGTGAAAGTCGGAAAAATATCTCATCTACTGTACGTTTAGTATCTTTCTGTAAATATCCATATACTTTTTTCCCTTTTGTATTCTGAAGCTGTGCGTACAGCTTTTGCATAAGATCAATTATTTCTGTATCAATACAGTTATTGTCAGCGATATCACCTGAAAGCTGTTTCATAAGTTTTGCACTTTCAGCTTTCAAAAGGTCACGAGTCTCAGTCTGCTGCTGATATAAATGCTTGAGCTCATCTGCATAAATATCATTCATAAAGCCGCTGCGTATTTTTTCAATACCATGCTCGGTAAGAAATCCCTCACGCTCATTTGTGGAATACACTACTATGTGAACGTGAGGATTATTTTCTTTGTCGTGAAATGCGGCATACCATTTCAGATTTGCCATATCAATTTTAGACTGCTTCGCTATGTTTGGTATCTGCCGCTTTATCAGCTCGCGCCACGCTGTCAGGTTATCGTAACCCATTTTCTGAGCATCGTCCCTGCGGAGAGATACAACATGAGTCCATACATTTCCTTTATGCTCCGCGACTTCCTTTGCAACCTTTTTCAGCGATATCGGTTCA
>Ga0247609_10002888_pt1 | contig 17773 bp, 19 predicted proteins | sample 172DNAGHGlowgp2_FD_193487 | JGI IMG/M metagenome (GOLD analysis project Ga0247609, IMG submission 193487) | Sheep rumen microbial communities from Palmerston North, Manawatu-Wanganui, New Zealand - 1728 DNA GHGlow gp2 | ecosystem: Host-associated > Mammals > Digestive system > Stomach > Rumen ...
TATTCGGTCGCTTAATTAGGTATAAATAATGGCACGAAGTATAACCCAAAGGATTGAATACCTTATAGGCGCTCTCCCGGATTCTGATATTCCGATTGCGAGAAAGTATTTTGCCAATCATCAGTACGAAGAAATTCGAGAACTGACAGTATCTGCCATAGCGAAGATACGAAAGGCAAGGGGTTCAACAGATGTCAACAAAATAGAAAAGTATGCGTATATCACAGATAAGCGCATGCTTGATATGATGAAGTTGAATATCGAGTTGGATAACTATCTCGCATTACTGGATGAGATTCTTGGCGAAGAGGATTCTGACGAACCAGACTATATGGATATCGATCCCGATGCGTTATCCGAAGAGGACATTTATGGCTAAACACAAATCCATCAAAGACATCCTCTGGAATGTAGACGAACGGACATACAGAGAAGATCCGTCATATCATTATTCTTTGCTATCAGATTTTCGCTCTGTTGGCATTCATAGAGCTTCTGAACTATTTGATAAGACAGAGACGAAAAAGCCTTCCAAATCGCTTATTTTTGGCTCACTTGTTGACGCTATGTTGACAGACCCGGATAAACTATCTGGATTTCAAAATGTAGGCTCGGCAAAAGACGCGATAAAACTGACACCAACCGAAAAAAAGGTCGCGGAGTTCATCATAAGCTATAAGGATGCTTATTCGTTAGATGAAGTCATCAACGATAGCGATTTGTTTTACAATGCTTTTGTCTGCTGCGATGCCTACAGCACCTCAACGAAAGAAAAGGTACTCGAGAAGCACGGAGCTGCAATTATTGAGTATGTGAAACAGCAGCTGGCGTCTATTTCCGATAAGATGCAAATTACGGAAGAAGATTATGTCGACGCTGTAGAATGCAAAGAGGCTATTATGACTTCTGCAATACGGGAGTACTTTGAAGAAATGCCATTCGATGATGATATCGAACGAGTATTTCAAGCAAAGATTAAATGGCGTGACGATCGGACTGGCATAAACTATCGAATTATGCTCGATACGCTTTATGTCAATCACACGAAGAAAATCATTATTCCTAACGACTTAAAGACCACTTCTGATCACGAAGATGAGTTCTATCGTAACTTCATTAAATGGAATTACGATATACAGGCTCGTCTTTATTGGCGTGGACTCTATGAGTTGATTATGAAGGATGATTACTTCAGGCAGTTCAAGGTTCTGCCATTCCAATTCCTCGTTGTTTCGAGATATTCAAAAACGCCACTCATTTGGCGTTACGATGATTGTTGTAAGTCCGGACAGCTGGTTTATCTCAAGAAGGACAATACAAAAATCATCCTCGAAGATCCATATGTTTTGGGTAAGTTATTGAGAGATTGTGAAGAACACAAGAATCTCATTCGACCGGGGGTAACTACTCTTGGTTCTAATTCGCTCGAACATTGGATCGAAAACGGAGATTAATGATTACATACGTAACAAAACGAGACGGTAAAGTTCAAGAGTTTAACGGCTCTAAGATCTTTCAAGCTATTGCAAAATCTTTTGAAATTCCGATAGATGCGGAACATCAAGAGGAATTGCACGATCGAATAGACCCGATATATAATAAGGTAATCGAGCGTATATCTTCTCTTCATGATAAGATTCATATCGAAAAGATACAGGATATTATTGAGGAGGAACTTATTAAGGCTGGGAAGCTCAATATAGCCCGCAAATTTATTGCTTACCGGAATCAGCGAAATATCGCCAGAAAGGCTGATACCATGAAGATTTTCGATAGTATTATCCAAGCGCAAGCAAACGATATTACTAGAGAGAATGCTAATATGAACGCGGATACGCCAGCTGGTATGATGATGAAGTTCGCTTCTGAGACGACCAAAAGTTATGTTGATGAGGTGCTGCTTTCTACTGATGTAGCAGAAGCAGTTAAGAATAATATCATTCATATTCACGACAAGGATTATTATCCTACCAAGTCATTAACTTGTTTGCAACACCCGCTCGATAAGCTGCTTAAGAACGGCTTTATGTGTGGACATGGAGAAGCAAGACCAGCAAAACGTATCGAGACTGCTACTGCATTAACGGAAGTGTCGTTACAAGCGATACAGAACGAAATGCATAGATTACTGTGCATGCTATCAGTAATGATAGAAAAATATAAACGATGTGAACCGGTTCATCAGCCGGGTGTGACGAAAGTTGCTAACGGGAGAAAAGCCCAATATCCCGTGCTAAGCTTCACTTTTTGTTGATTTTTCTTGCATATGTCAAATATTATTCTTATATTTGTATTATGAAGAAAATTAATGAATTATTCAGTCTTGAATGGGCGTCAGATTGCTATTTTATTGACGATAATCTTAATATCGTTAATATAAAGACAGGTAATCTAAAATCGAAAACCATAGGGAAAAGAGGCTACTACTATGTTACTCTTAATAGAAGGGATGATAATAAACAAATTAAAGTATATTATCATAAAATCGTAGCATTAGCCTTTATTCACAATGGGCCATATGATGTGATTAATCACATAGATGGAAATAAATTAAACGATTCTGTTTCGAATTTAGAATTTTGTTCTCAGAAACACAATGTACGACATGCTTTTAAGACAAAACTTGTAAATAGAAATGAGAAAAAGTTTTTAATTCGATTTTTAGATGGAAGTGAATGTGTAATGACAGCAAAAGACGCAAATAACATTATTGGTATTCCAAGGATTACGTTATATGACTTATATTATAAGCATTCTCGTTCTCCTAAGTGGTCCATAGCTGAAGTAATAAGTGAAGAAAGTGTAGAGACTATCGAAAGTAAATAACCGCATAAGGAGTTATTTGCGAGTAGAGTAGGACGGAGATGATGCCGTTCGAAGCGCATCGGGCCCTACGCGTGAAGGCGAGGGCTGTGAGATAGTCCATAAGAACCTATGGGTGGGCAATCAATTCCTGCTATAGACTTCTATTTAGCTCCTTATGTGAAGATGGCTTATACGGAAGAACTTAAGAAGATATCGGACCTATATCCGAATATTCCTAAAGATGAATTCGTGGCTAACTTCAAGAAGCCAATAGATGAATATATCAAGAAAGACCTTACTGGCATAACCGATACTTATGAACTCATTCATCAGTCTGCGATTAATCGTGCTGTTGATAGAGTTCACCAAGCGATAGAGAGCTTCATTCACAACGCGAATATTATTCATAGTCGTGGTGGTAATCAGGTTGTTTTCTCGTCTATTAATTTCGGTACTGATACCTCTCCTGAAGGTCGTTGCATTATAAGAGAAATCTTAAATTGCACCTATGAAGGAGTTGGATTTGGTAGCACTGCTATCTTTCCTATCAGTATCTTGAAGGTTAAGGACGGTGTTAACGCTAAGCCTGGTGACCCTAATTATGACTTGTTTAAGTTCGCTTGTCGTGTTACTGCTCGTCGCTTCTTCCCGAACTTCCTGAATCTCGATGCTTCATATAATCGAGATGACGCTTGGCGTCCTGACGACCCTAATCGCTTCATGCACGAAGTCGCAACCATGGGTTGTCGTACGCGCGTTTATGGGAATAGGTTCGGCCCCAAAACGTCAGTAGCAAGGGGTAATCTTTCATTTACAACGATTAATATCGTTAGGCTTGGTCTTGAGTGCATGAGCATAAAGGATAAAGAAGAGCGCATTAAGACGTTCTTTGCAAAGCTCGATGACGCGATTGATATCGCTGCGAAACAATTAGATGAGAGATTTAAATTCCAAGCTACTGGTCTCGCAAAACAATTCCCCATGCTGATGAACGGCATGTGGCTTGGTAGCGAGAATCTAAAGCCTAATGACCCTGTTGGTCCAGTGCTTAATCAAGGTACTTTGTCAATTGGATTTATTGGGCTCGCTGAGTGTCTCATCGCTCTTGTTGGTAAACACCATGGAGAAGATAAGGATGCTCAAACGCTCGGATTGTCGATTATTTCTCACATGTACGACAAGACCGTCGAATATAGTGAGAAGTATGAGCACAATTACACGTTATTGGCAACACCAGCAGAAGGATTAGCTGGCAGATTTGTCAAGAAAGACCGTAAGGATTTCGGTGTTATCGAAGGTGTTACTGATAAGGATTACTATACCAATTCTAGCCATGTACCAGTATATTTCCACTGTACGCCAGAACATAAAGCGATGGTGGAGGGTCCTTATCATAAATTCGAGAATGCTGGACATATCTTCTATGTTGAGATGAACGGCGATGCCACTCATAATCCAGAAGCGATTGAAACGATTGTCGAGCTTATGCGCAAATACGACATTGGCTATGGCTCTATCAATCACAATCGCTATCGTTGTCTTGATTGTGGATTCGAATCCGCGAACAAGATGGAAAAGGAGTGCCCTCGCTGTGGTAGTCACAATATAGATATGCTTCAGCGTATCACTGGGTAGAGATGCCCATAAATTGTCGTAAACTCGAAAGAGGTTTCATTCTCTGGGATCCAAATATGGGCCAGAAATAAAATAATGGAGAATGAGGTATCAAGAGATGAATAATTCAAACCTTGAGTTCAGGAAAATTCCATCATTGAAGTTCCTGTATGAAGTAAATTCAAACGGAACTATCTTCAGAAATGTGAAATCCAAGAAACAGCTTAAAATAAAACTTGATTTTCACCATTCTAAAGAGGGATACTATGTGACTTTTGTAAGAATCGGTGGTAGGAAGCCAGAAGCAAGAACAATCAGAGTGATGATTCATTCTGTTGTTGCCGAATGCTGGCTTGGCAAAAGACCAGACGGATATCAGGTCGATCATATCGACAGAAATTCGCATAATAATGATTATCGAAATCTTCGCTATGTTACTCACAGTGAACAGATGAAGAATAGAGATTATTCTGGTATAAGCGCTACTGGTACAAAGAATTGCCTTGCTTATGTAAGGTCAATATCAAAGCCAGTTATATTAACAGATAGCGAAAGGTCATACAATTTTCAGTCAATAATGGACGCCGCAAGATTTCTTGCTGCTTCTACCGGAAAGACTGAAGAGCACTGTAGATTCAAGCTTAAGAAAAGAAGGTTGCATATCTACCAATATGATGTGAAATACCTGAATGCAGAGACTAAACACGACAGCTCTACGGAGCAAGAAATAGTCCAATAATGATCTTGTTGGTACGACAAATCGCTGGAATTCCGGTAAGCTTGCAGAACTTAAAGATAGAGTTACTCACGGATGATAAAAAAAGCATTTATCGTTCCTGACGTCCACGGTAGACCATTCTGGCGCGACGCGAAGGAAGCAATGACCGACGAATCATATGACAAGATTGTCTTCTTAGGAGACTATTTTGATCAGTATGACGACGAGGAATTCCTTATTGATGATGATAGTCTTATTGCATCATACAACGAGATTATCGAACTCAAGAAGGCGAATCCTAATAAGGTTATCCTGCTTCTTGGGAACCACGATCTTCATTATTTATATAAGAATCCTAATTGTTCTCGTCACGACGACGACAACGAGGATAGAAATTGCGAACTGATAAAGAGCAATCTTGACCTATTCGATCTTATGTATCTTGATGACATTGATTGTGGCGACTATAAGCGAGTACTATTCACGCATGCCGGATTAACGTCTAATTTCCTGAAGACATTTGGACGAGCTGGTTATCCAAAGGATGACTTGGATGAGTTATGCAAGAAGGTCAACTCTGACATTAAAGCGATTAAGACGCATGATTATCATGTCTTATCAGACTTGATGATGAGAGTCTCTCGATTCAGGGGTGGATCTTATGCTGATGGTAGTATCGTTTGGGCTGATTTAAGGGAAGTTATACCTAATTCCTTTGATTTTGATGATGTATATCAAATCTTTGGTCATACGAGGGAATTCTTCCCGACAATCATAAAGCGATACGCCATGATTGATACGCGTGAGTGTTACGATGCCGATTTCTATAATATGGTTATTCGTAACAATTATACGCATAAAGAGTTTCCAATAACGTGAAAATATACTACAAAAGACTTAAGGATGTAGAACGTCCTTGCTTAATCGAGCAAGGAGACTGGATTGACTTATGTACGCCAGCAGAAGAAGATATCGAAATTCCTGCAGGAAGTGTAGTCAAAGTGCCTCTTGGTATTGCGATGAAACTTCCTCCCGGGATGGAGGCTATTCTTGCTTTTAGGAGCTCTTCTTCTAGCAAATATGATATCGGTCCAGCAAATGGATTCGGTGTCATAGACCAGACTTATTGCGGCAATAACGACGAATGGAAGTTCCCTGTCAGAGCGTATTCTGATGTTGTGATACCTATTAAGTCGCGTTTATTTCAATTCCGTATACAACCAAGTCAAAAGGCCACAATCTGGCAAAAGATTAAGTGGCTTCTCTCTCCCACTGTTGAGCTCAAAGAAGTCTCGGAACTTAGCGATAATAACCGAGGCGGATTTGGTTCGACAGGCTAACTAGATATCTATTAACGAGTTTATTCACCAAAGAATGAGAAAACGAGTTATATTGCGGGCTCACGATGGAAGCAGAAATTATCTCGTATTCGAGAGATGTCGTGATGGATTCTATGTATTCCATCTTGAGTCTGAATTCAATAATTTGCGAATCATTGGCTCTCGTGACAACATTGAGGCTATCGACCCACCGGGCGGGCCAATGCTTAGCGTTAACGATGCGCATGTCATTCCGGGATTCGTGCTCAAGAAAATCATAATCGAACAAGGTGAGAAACCGAGACTTTTGTTCAAATCCGTAAGGAATGCTACACGTAGTATTTAATGATCCGTCTACGTCTCAGTTGATGTTTCAAAAGATAACTCCCGAAATGTTCAAAACGGCAATTAAGGATGTTTATATTTTGGCGGTCGACATCAAGACGACGGGTTTAGACCCGATGGAAGATGAAATAAAAGCCATAACGGTTGCGACTCGAGACGGAGAAATCTATATTCTGACGACAGAAGTTATCACATCGTCTTTAATAGCAGAAATCTTTAGTGGGAAACAGCTTGTCGTACATTCCGGTTCAAAGGATATATCTTTCCTTATGGCTCACGGAGCGGAGATACATAGAGTATTCGATACTTGTCTTGCAGACCAAGTAATTCATGCGGACGTAGATGGATGCAAACTATCGTATTCTCTTCCGTTAGTACTTGATAGATATGATGTACCTCACACATTTCAATTCTATGAGAACGGTTCGTTCTGGTCTCATGGATTTGATGTATGTGGGTGCAACTATCTGTCTTTGTATGTAAGGCATCTCTTCGAGCTGAGAGACAAGATATATGCAAAATATCCTCATAGTTCCAATCTCTTCTTAATGGTTAATCGTCTGCTTGTTATCAGCAGCCAGATGAATACTACGCCATTGAAGTTAAATCGCGCGCTCTTAAACGATTATGTTAGCGATTTCCTTGAAGAGATTTGCTCGCAAGAGGCAGAACTCATGGATGTTTTCACTATCATAAACGATAGTCCCGGCGTAACGCGAGATGAACTTTTCCCACCAGACGGTTCTGATACAATCACGCCGCTATATGACGTCGATGACGATGAAGCCATTGATTCGTTTCTCACAAGATGTGATTATAATACGGAAATAGAACAGGCATTTAATTATGGTAAGCTCTTATCTTATCCAAGCCTTTTGGATTTGGAAAAGTATAAGGAGTCAATCCATAAATATAATGATGTTCTTGTCCGCCTTATGTCACAAAAAGACGATGATGTCTTCTGCCATTACACGCCGATATCGCCGAAGTCTTTGTCTATTAGTTGTATTCGTAACTTCCCTAGACCGAGATTTGCGAAACGGAATGAAATACCACTGCCATTATCGCTTACTGTCGACCCATTCTCTATCATTAAGGATAATATCTTTAATGTAGACGAGTATGAGATGCGCGCTTATGAGATATTTGATGTCGAGATATTTGGCCTTGCTATACTCTCGTCTGATAAGAATTTAATGAGGTTGGCCACTGATGCAGATGAGGAGTATAAGCAGCTTAAGTTTGTCTTAGCACAAAAGGATATAGAAGTGAGAAACAAGAAGCTCTTTATGAATTTCTTGAAGACTTTCTTTACGAACGGATGTTCTATGACAACCAATAATCTGCAAAGCTCGTCTGTTGACAAGGCCAACTATGGCGCACTCATGAAAACCATTGTCGACAGATATCACTTCGCTGTAGACACATTCACTGGGATTATCGATAGATTGAGACAATCCGGGAATGCGCTCATATTTAGTGAATATCCGATATCTTGGCGTAGTTCTGAGTGGAGTAAGATGACGAAGGCTAAATTAACAGAGGATTTCTGGCGAGACTATGATGTCCATCAACAAGCAAAAGACGATGTCTGGGAAATGGTCAACCGTTATTATCAAGAAGAAGGCGCATTACAGAAAGTCGTGAGAAGTAGAGTTGTTGACTATGCGAGACTCTATATCATGAGTAATGTGATGTTTACTTTCTTCGACGAGATTAGACAGTCTGACTATACGTCCGTCATTCGTTTTACTTGTTGCGACAAGACATCCTTTGTGCTTTCTTATCCGGCTGTAATGACTACAATCGTAGATGAAATAGAATCCGAGGCTACAATTAACTTGAGCCGTCGTTTCGGTACTAACTTACCATTAATATCAATGATCATTTAGAAATGTTTGATCCTTCAAAACTCACCTTCGGATTTGATGACTTGAGCATCTGTCCGAAAATCAAAGCGACGGATCGAAAGATAGCGGTAGACAAAAACTGCGTTCTCCAGAAGAACGGGAAGTCGAGATTTCTTATTACTATCAGAGACGCGAACGACCTGAGTCTCGCGGCAAAGGATAAGTCGAACTATTACATTGCTAAGTTCAACGATGTGGAGCTCTTAATGAGCATCATGTTCGACAGTAATTTCGACAATATCATTCCGCAATTCGACGTGAAAGATCTTCTCGCCAACAAGAAGATGATTATGACGAACCTTGTTGAAAGCAAAGACAAGTTCGACGTGATTATCAATATCGGCGAGAATATTGGCGACCTCTTCGAACTACGTTCTTTAGAGAATGCGGATTTTATGTCGTTATTCAACGCCATTTATCGCGTCAACGGCAATGATGTGACTGTATCTATGCTGTGCGATATGAGGGGACTTGGCATTATCGTCGATAGGACCATCGGCAATCTTGCTATCTCTTCTGGTGCGTCCAGCATCTCGCGTTGTTTCCGTTCCGTCTCTAACGCTTTCGGTTCTGATGCGATTAAGTATGTTGACCTTTTGGAAAACACCAAGAACAACTACGTTCGTGTCATTGCCGATTACGATAAGGACGATCCGTTCGCTATCAAAACCGTTGCGTTGGGAGCACAGTTCATCGTGCTCGACATGCCAATTGATGACGCTAAGAGCAAAATAGCCGAGATCGAAGAGATGTGGTTGCGGTTCCTTAGGTTCGTGAATACTTCCGATTTCAATGACTTATTCCGCTACGTAGAGTGCGGATTGATTTCGAAATAATGAACGAAGGCGCAACAAATACTGGTGTGGTCGATCCCGTCAACCATCCACAGCATTACACCAAAGGTGGACTTGAATGTATTGACGTTATGCAGGCCGTTTTCGGTACAAAAGCCGTAATAACGTTTTGTAAACTCAATGCGTTCAAGTACCTTTGGCGTGATGGGAGTAAGGGTGAAGATAAAGAATTAGAAGACAGCGAAAAAGCTGAATTCTACTTACACTTAAGGAATGACCTTATGCGTTATGAAAGAGATCATCATCCTGAGGGGGCTCCCCTTTAGCGGCAAGACGACATGGGCTGAAAAATTCAAGGAGCGAAAGAAAGACGCTGTATCGATAGACCTTGACGAAATAGCTGAGGCTAACGCTGATCTACCGAAAGCAGCGCGTTGGGCGGTTGTTCGCAATAATCTCGAGGATGTTGTTAGCCAATATGAGACAATATTGATTAACGATGTCAATATCTTACCATCAAGTATTCAGTCCTTATTGGATTTCTTTAGCTATTATGCTTTAATCCATAGGGAGTTGTTTACTGTTGAGATAAAAGACTTCCATACACCTTATCTCTTATGCGTTAAAAGAGCACAAGATGCTAACGTAGATGAGATGGCGTTACGAAGAATGAGGTTTCTGCACAACTATTGTTTAAGAAAAAAAATCATTTATAATGATGAAGAAAACAGCTAAGCAAATCTACAAATATATCAAATCACAGCCGTGGTTTAGGGAGTACGTCTATGAAATCCATAACAGTGATGTATTGGATGACAAGAAGACGATGGATTACATCAATGGTCTTGGCGACTATTACACCATTACCGGCGCGTTTGATTGGGTAAAAACCAATGCTGGTTATGAGAAATGGCAAGAACGTAACAATCAATTCCTTCGTTGGTATGAAAGAAACTAGCCATGAATCTTTTGTTTTATTCTGCCGTTAATGCCGATAGATTTCACTTTCCGTCATTCCGTATAGCTCAACCTATTGGTGGTCGCAGACCGTCTAACTTCGAAGCTGTGACTAAGGTGTTGATTTTCTTTAGGTATTTTGCTCCTGGGAGAATCAAGCAGTATATAGACAACTGCAGGAGAAGAAACGACGAAGCGGCAAGAGGAATTCTTGATTCGCTTCCTCGTGGAATAGACGACTTCTCTACCATAACTTATATGATGGGCTCCCCAGCGATAAAGATGAGGATGGCAACCTTGTTGTCTTGTATTAACTCTAGTGCTGGGCCGAGCTTAATCAACTACTCGTTTACTTGGGCTAATACTCCTCAAGGGCGTAACGTTTGGGAGTCATTAGATTCTTTATATCAGGAGTTCCATCAGTTCATTACTGATAATCATATTGCGTTAGACTTGTCGTCTAATGAATATGATGCGAATTTCTATCCAGTGCTTCAAAACGATGATTCCTTCAGAGATTATCTCGTGCCACTTCCTGAGACTGTAAGCGAGTCTCCAAGAATGGCAAGAAGAAGATCTACAGTGTCATCTATCGAGCCGGAAGATGTTTATAACGTAGCTGTTGAACCGGAGCCTGTGAGCCGTCCGGCGGCGTCAGATGTCAGATACGAAGGGAATCGTACTTATTCGTATGTTGGCGTCGATGGCGAAAGGCATACCATCCGTGTGCCAGGGACAATGGTATCGTATAGCTTTAGCGAGAGCGTAACTGGCTCTTCTGGTTCTGGAACAGTATGAGCAACATCGATCTTACCCAAGTTACGAGTTGGGCGAGACCGTTAAAAGCAGCGAGGCGTACCCAAGGGCTTGAAGACAACCATAATGAGCCTTCTCGTTCTTGGGTCGCCAAGATGCTTTTGGCTGAGCACTCGCCTATACGCTTAAAAGAGTATGAATGGGTATGGTATTCCATCAAGCAATGGGTGACGGTGCATTAAAAATAGTGCCCTACAATAGTGATATTGTAGTGAAAACTGCGTGAACGATATGATCACAAGTATCGGGTAAATATTATTTGCTAACGGTGAAAATCTTCATAAAATATTTGCAAATTTGGAATATTTTTCTTATATTTGTAATATCTTAAAAGATAACACCGTGATTATGATTGGTATATATATTATAAGAAATAATGTGAACGGTAAGATTTATATAGGTAAATCTATCGATATTGAAAAAAGATGGAAAGAACATATTAGACATTCAAAAGATGAATATTCTAAGTCTAAGCCCGCAATACATCGTGCTATTAATAAATATGGTAAAGATTCTTTTTCTTTTAGCGTTCTAGAAGAATGCAGTATAGAACAATTAAATGAAAAAGAAAAATATTATATTAAAAAATATAATAGTAACGATAAAAACACAGGTTATAATTTTACCGAAGGAGGAGATGGCGGCCCTATAATGTTTGGCTCAAAAAACCCTAAGTCGGTAGTACCAGAAGATATAGTAATATTTATTAGGGAATGCTATAATAATGGCGTTTACAAAATGGATTGCTACGACATGATAAAGCAGTCTGTTAACTTGAATATAAACACGTTTAATAGTATTTGGTTTGGTAGGAGTTATAAAAATATAATTCCGGATGTTTTCACAGAAGAAAATAGACAAATACATCGAAATTTAGCGTGGTTAAGAAGGACGCCTAAACATTGTGAAAAATATAAGCCGTACGTTTTGGAAATAAGACAGAAGAAGAAATCTGGATTATCTTACAAAGACGTAAAGAAACAGTATAATTTCATAAATGTTTGTTCTTTCAATGATATTTGGCACAATAGAACATTTAAATATATACAACCATCATAATTGTAACGACTATTGGCGATGAGTGTAGCCAAGTACATCGGAGACGTGCCGATGGAAGCGCGCAGCCTCTAGTTTAGAGGAAGAGATAGTCTGATCTGTATAGAAATATACAGTTAACAAAAATGTTAGTCCGCCATTTTATTGGTTGCGAGAAGTTCGTTCACTCACAAAGGCAAGACCGTAGAGAGCTTGAAGTTCCGAGAGACGAATTGCCGCAAGGCTCTGAGAATGATATGATGATGTGCGCCAATGCACAAGCATTAATCAATATCTCTCGGAAACGATTATGTTCCTGTGCTTCTGCTGAAACGAGAGCCAAATGGCAAGAAGTAAAAGACGCCATGTGGGAACAAGACCCTATTATGGCTTCTCGTATGGTTCCAGAATGTCAGTATCGCGGTTTCTGTCCAGAATTCTTTAAGGATAATTGTGGCTATTTCATGTCTAAACCTTATATAAGGCAAAGACTTGATTACTGCTGCAAATGTAATCCTCAGAAATGGGCAAAGATAGAGAATTCCAACTTCTGGATTTCCGACAATGGTGTTATCATATCAGAAGAGCAGCACGAGAATCTCAAGCCTGACGAGTATGTTTTCTTCAAGGATAGCCCAGTCGACTATCGCATGATGGGGACAGTTGTTCTCACAAAGATAGGCGAGAGGGTGACTCCAGTAGCCAATCTTATGTGTCGAGCTTTTGGCATAAAGTGGGCTCACGAATTGAAAAACAGCAACCCATTTGATTTGTCACTACAAAACGTGAGTGACAATAAGTCTTAGTAAAGGGGGACTGACAATCCCCCTTTATCTACTATAAAACAATTTAATACAACGCGGATAATAATGCTTGCGTAATTCGTTTTTTTATTATATCTTTGCATAATTAACTTTGTAAAGTATAGTAAAATACACTTATTCAAGCATGGCGGGTCTGTGCTCGCCTATAATAAATATTTGCTAAGGCAAATACACAGCCGTTATGGATTAGATTGTTAGCGTTTTCCATAAGGCTGAATTAGGCAAATTCGAAAGAATTAAATTAATTAGTTTAATATGCCAAATACAAAAATCCTTAAGGAAAATGGGCAGGAATTCTATCCTGTCACTCATGCATCCCTCATTGTTGGCATGAAAAATCAAGGCAGGATGGATGCCACATATGCTTGGGATGGGACGGGAACGCCAGACATAACAAAGATACCAGCTGGCGTTGTCGTGACCTACGATGGCACAGATTACACTGGCACATTAGCGGCTTCTGCTGATACTGCTGGTAGATTTTATTTAGTGCCGTCAACAACCGTCACTGGCGAATACGATAGATACCTCACCGACGCCACTGGTAATACTATTACATGGAAGCCTGCTGGCACCACAGCGATTCCTACTCCGAGTATTTTAGATAACGTCACGTCGACAGATACCGATAAGGCTTTGTCAGCCAACCAGGGCAAATTGCTGAAGGACGATCTCAGTCAGTTGGAGGCCAAAGTGGATGACATTTCCAGGAGAGGATTCGGGACATTTGCTACTGTCCCAACTGCGGGGTTATATCCTGGCCTCGTCTATTTTGCAACAGACAAGGGGCAAGCCGGAGTTGGAGCGCCAATTTATTATACTGGAGACGCAAATACACCCTGGGTTTATTCTGACGGGACCGCGGTATCATAATATTTTATTGACATAACCAGGGACCTCCGGGTCCCATAATAACTTGCCACTTTATGATTTACGCTATCATATTCGTCCTGCTATTCGCTCTTGTCCCAGACGAGAGCATCAGGAAATATAAAATGCTCTACGGAGACTATTGGTTTCAGATGATGATTAGGAGCATTAAGTTATAGCCATAACTAACTTAACATAATTGTGGCGTAGCGATTAAAGGCGGTCGAAAGGCCGCCTTATTTTATTTACATTAACTTTTAAAAACAGTAGTAATGAAGAGCTTTATTAAGATTTTCTTCGTCTTCATGCACTGATTTACGTATATTTGATAACTACGTAAGAGGCGAACAATAAGAACTAAGTAAGAGACCTATTACACAATGAATAATACTGAACATCCGAGCCTATATTTTATTTGTTTTTTAATGCAATGTTTTTTACCTTTGTAGAATAAAATACACAAATATTATATATGGCAAATAACGAATATTGCCCAATTATACATATGGGATTGGGCTTGGCAGTAACCGAGCGTCTCAATAATATGTTTGGCGTATCACCGGATTTAGTCGTTACTATATTACGTGATGTTTATTCACGCGATAATACGATGAATATAAGCGCTGATACGAAATTGACGCTTGACGACTTATTCGAATCGAAAGCGATGAAAGACGTCTTGTCTGACAGGTTTGGATATGGCGAGTCTACGTTTGTTGTCGATACGAAGGAGGAGCTTGACGGCTTTACCGAGGCTTATAATCAACTCCAAAAGAAGGGTTATATTGATGCCAATGGCGTTGTGACAGAAGGTGGAATAAAAGAGCAAGAATCTATCTATAATGTCTTTATGCCGGGCGTAGAAGATGATTATATGCTTTGGGATAGGATTAAACGGTGGGAAGACAACGCTGGCAATCTCCATATGGTTGTGCCTCGTCCTACGTTATCTCCTGATGCGTCTTCTGAGCAGGACAATACTCCTATTAATATTTATTATGGGAATAACGAGAATGCTCATCTTTCTAATTTCGCATATCGTCCATTCACTATAGGCGACCAGAAGTTTAACTCGGTAGAACAGTATTTTCAGTATAAGAAGGCAGAGTTCGCTGGTGATTTCTCTTCAATGCAGGCGATTCTCAACGCTAAACAAGCTAGTGTTGCTCGCTCACTTGGCCGTAAGGTTAGAGACTTAAATGTCGACGAGTGGAATAAGTTCTCTGAATCTGTCATGAAAGAGGGGCTTTTCGCTTCTTTCGTACAAAACGAGGATGCTTTAGAGGCTTTATTAGCAACAGGCGATAGAGAATTCACGCATAAGCAGGCAGATTCTCCGTGGAACGAAGCATTTCCTCGTCTTCTTATGGAGGTTCGAAAAGAACTTCGTATGTTTGACGAGAGTGGCGAATTCAATAAGGAGTACGATAACGTCAAAAAGATTGAGGTCGAGAAACTTGTCAGAGAAGAACTTCAAGGCATTGCTGATTTCTTAGGCAAGAGCGTTGATGAGATTAGGCATAATAAGCAGATAATGGATGAAGTTTACGAAAAGGCTTTATCCAAACGTGAACAACGACAGCAACAGCGGCAGACCGCTAAGGAAAACGAGAAGCCGATGACTGCGTTCAAAAATAAGTTCGCGGACCGCAATATGCTTGACTTCCTTGCTGAAACTGCAACTCGTCGTATTTCTAATACTGTTAGTAGGCTTCAAGATGACCCGGAATTTGCGCGTAAGTTATTCGGTAATTTCTTGACTACCGTCGATTTCTCTCAACTTACGAGAAAGGAGATTCTCCTCAACGACGAGATGTATGACGCTATTGTCAGTTATGCTCGCTTCTACGATTTCTCAAAGAAAACTGGGTGGCAAGACGAGAATGGTGTTCAACACGACAACGATCCTTATCTCGATGACATACTCGAGATGATTTACGATGGGGAGACTAAGGGCATTAAGAACTTCAAGCTTCTTCTACAATACGGTAAGGGTTTTCTCAAGCGTAATGAAGACCTTATTCTTGGAGATGACAATACCAGACGAGCTATCACTGATGATAATCAAGCAGAAAGCGATTCTGAAGAGCAAGACCAGATTAGTAACGAAGAAGGCGAGGGTAAAGAGGCTTCACAGAATGAAGATTATGGTAAGCTCGCCGAACCTTCAGTCCCTGCTTCTCGTAAGATAACTGAGCGGATTAAGATTATGCTCTCTAATATACCGGACATTAAGACTTATGTCGAAGATGGTCAGGTATATCAAAGTGCGGCTAGCGACCCATGGGGCTTCGGAATGCCAGTCTATATCGATCCGGGTAGAGCGACCAACACGATACTTAATATCCTTACTGGTGCTGATTCAATTGAAGAGATGGAAGAGCGTCTTAAGGACAGTATTACGGCTTTTCCTTGGCTTCAATATGTCGTTGATAGAATCTCTATTAATGAAGGTACCTATTCGATAGACAAGGAGAAGATTCGTAATGAATTCTTCGCTTCTTTCCGTAAAGATAAGACTGTCTTTAGTGGTATTCGTACAATCGAAAACCCGGACGGTACTATTACTTATCTTTATGTTGAGAAGAATCGTGGCGCTAAGGGACGCAAAAATAAGGCAAACCTAAAATCCAACTTCGAGACAAGAACTGGTATTCCGCTCTTTAAGAATGGACAAATAGATTATTCTGGACCAGTCGAGAATAGTATATTTTGGAATACATTCATCGAGTTCTTCCCTGATAGTTCTGGCTCTTACGGAAAGTCGCTGAGTACATTAAAGCAGCTATACGAGGATAATCCTGATGCGATTTATGACCCGCTCGATAAAGCGATGACTAATCGTAACTCGATTCTCGGCAAGGTTTATAGCGCGCTTGAGTACTTTGGTATAGATTGCGATCCGAACGCTTTTTACGCTATGGCGATGTCTGATAAGGCGAGTACTGTTGATAAGTTTGAAGACACCAATATCGGTAAGATAATCAGCAACCTCAACACTATTGCAGTTCAGTTAAATCGGTTTAATCCGGCTAATCAATACAAGATTCCGTATTATAATCCGATGAACTTCAATCTTGAAGTTGCTCCGCAAGACCGGGTCTACATTGCGAAGGAATACAGCAATATCATTGATATCATTGGAGCATTCACTGAGTCTGATACTGAATCTGTTGCACACGTGAATGGTAAAGCGCACTACGCGTTTAACTATCCTACGTTCATGCAGACGACTATCTCTAAGCTTTCTAGCCAATTTGGTAGTCGGTCTAGACTTCGCGAGTTCTTCCAAAAGCGATATGACAACGATTGGTATTCATACGTTGACGATAAAGGAAAGCGACACTATTATCTTGACATCCTCGAAAAGATAAGCCAAGGACAAAATGAAGGCCATCTTGAGTACGTACAGCAACTTGACATAAATGGCGTTGACTATAAAGATATGTCACCCCGCTCTTATGCTATGTCAATCCTTGCTAATTACTTCATGCAGGTCGACCAAAATACGGCACTTTATAGAGCTCCTATTGCGTCAGATAAGCCAGCAATGGATAACATCCGTTGGACTCGCTTAAGCGACCATTCTGATACTGAGAATAACTATAAGGTACAAGTTACTAATCAGGCATGGAATATCGTACTTCAGGAGATTAACCGTTCTCGTCGAGTTCTTGATAGAGCGCTACACGGTAGCCCAAGAGTTGCTAATTTCGATATTAAATTCAAGGATGCTGCGTTTAAAGCACAACATCAGAAGATAGTC
>Ga0247609_10002890_pt1 | contig 17756 bp, 16 predicted proteins | sample 172DNAGHGlowgp2_FD_193487 | JGI IMG/M metagenome (GOLD analysis project Ga0247609, IMG submission 193487) | Sheep rumen microbial communities from Palmerston North, Manawatu-Wanganui, New Zealand - 1728 DNA GHGlow gp2 | ecosystem: Host-associated > Mammals > Digestive system > Stomach > Rumen ...
AACCGGCGGGCGGCCAGAAAAGCCACTTCCGCCATGGATCGGATAGAGTTGAAGAAGGCAGAAATATCCTTGACCAAGAAGCTAAACGACGCACAGGCAAAGTGCAACGAGGCCCGGGAGTACTACAACGCCAAGTCCGAAGAACAGATTGCACTTCTTGAAAAGAGTATGGTAAATACGGTCAGTTCCGAGGAACTGTTCACTATCCGCTGGAGTATCATCTAATCCTTGCCCTCGGCAGCATTGTATATGGGCTCGAAGTGGTTCTTCTTCTGCCATGAGACCAGTTCGTCCACATCGAAATACATGTTCTTCCCGTTGGGTTTGTAATACGGAATGAGTTTCTTGTATGTCAGTCCGCGAAGGCCATCCACCGTCATTCCGAGGAAAGTGGCGGCTTCTTCGGTGGTGAGCATCCTTTTCGGGAGTTTCTTTGAATGGGAAACGGAAACCTTTTTCTCCAGGGCGGCCACCCTGCCTTCCAAACGGGAGATTTTTTCGTTCAAATTCGGTTCTGGCATGGTTATCAGTATTGTATTTTCAATTATTATGATTACCTTTGCATTAAATTTGAAATTCTATTTTAATTTCAACTTGATTGCAAAGGTAGCACTTTTATGGAAAACACCAAAAAAAGCGTCAAAATTGTCAACATGAAAGCGTTCCGGGTCGCGAACGAACTCAGCCAGAAAGAGGTCGCGGAGTTCCTTCACGTCTCGATTGCATTCATCTCCGCCGTGGAACGCGGACAGGCAAAGCTCCCCGCGGAAAAGCTTGCACAGCTGCTTGACAACGACCAGGAATGGGAGACAGCCCCGCTCATCGAACAGCCCGGTCATGGAGTCCGCAATCATTATGACCACCGGCATATAGGTTCCATCAGCCAGAACTACGAGGGAGACTTTAACGGACCGGTTCACAACAATAACTACAACGGATACTCAGACGAGGAGTTCGAGAAAGAGCTCAAGCGCCGGACCGAATTGAAGGACCAGCAGATTGCATCCCTTGAGGCCGAGATCCTTTCCCTACGCCAGCAGCTCAACCGGGAGATATCCCGCAGCGAGCGCCTGCTTGGAATCCTCGAGAACAATGGAAAGGATAACGGCAAGGAAGAAGATCCAGCCTGATCATTATTTGCAAAACAGATGAAGATTCCCTATCTTGCATCAGATAATCAACTTATTATCAATAATCGACTAAAACCTCACAGAAATGGAAAAGATCATCGCTGAAATCAAAGCCCAGGTCGCCGCAATCCTGGCTGACATCGACAAGGTAGACAACAAGGCCGCCAAGGCCCGTGTCCGCAAAGCCACCCTCGCCCTCGAAAAAGCAGGCAAGGAGTACCGCAAAGAGAGCGTGAAGTAATTCACGACCTATACCTTTCATACTTTTTTACCGCCGCTCAGACAAAGTGGCGGTTTTTTGTAATTTGACAGTATGTGTCAATAAGAATGCTTACCTTCGCGGCATGAGATTCATTCTGTTTATACTGCTATTACTCGGGTTCATTACCTGATTGTCTTTTTCGTGAGACACCTCTTCGGCCCGACACGGCACGATCGGCTTTGACCAATATGGCCTCCGGTATCTGAATTATGAAGAAACAGAGAGCTACAAGATTACCGAGATGTTCATCAATCATCGGGATACGATGGTGAATGCTCTTCTTGGAGAGTAAATCAGTTTCCCTACCCGTTGAATTCCGCTTTCAATAATTGACGGTATTCGTCAAATCAAACAGGGAATTGTCAAGAAAAAAAGTTATATTTGTAATTCAAATCAAAAGCACAGATTTAAATCTATTTGACCACATGAGCAGATCCGATCTCGTATCCCTCAAGTATGACGACGCGCGCAAATGGATCACGCGAAAGCACAAGAACGGAAAATCTTGGGAAGAAATCGCATCCCATCCCACATCCTCTCCACTAGAGGACTTCCTTTCAACCAGGGAAGAAGAGGATGGTTGGCCGAAGATGAGTCCCGAGACATGGCGCGAATTGGTCAAGCAGCAGGAGGAGATGGAGAAATCCATTATCGAACTAGATGCACATAGCGGACAGGCCTTGGTTATTGATGGGACGAGCAACAATCTGGTCGAAATTCCAGAAAGCCCGAATACATGCTGGCAACTGTATAAGGGTCGCCTTTTGGCAAAGGGCTTTGCAGAATCCACTGTCGGAGAAATTGAGCGTGCCACCCTGAAACTTCTGCGCCGATTGAGCTCTGACACCCGCAACATCGATCCTATCAAGGGACTGGTGATAGGCAATGTCCAGTCGGGTAAGACCGCCAACATGGCCGCCCTCATGGCTATGGCCGCCGACTGGGGGTGGAACATGTTCATCGTCCTTTCGGGCACCATCGAAAACCTTCGGATACAAACTCAAGAAAGGCTCCACGATGATTTGAACAATGAACGCTGCAATCTGTCATGGTCCTGTCTTGAGCATCTGTCCACAAAGTCTCCCATAGGGTCGAGAGCACAAGACCTGCATTTCGAGGAATACTCCCGGCATCGGTATTTCACTGTGTCGCTCAAGAACGCGTCCAGGCTCATGAAACTCATACAGTGGCTCCAAAAGGACCGCAACAAGATGAAGCAGATGCGTATCTTGGTCATTGACGATGAGGCGGACCAAGCGGGGATAAACACCGCCAATGTGGACAGCAATGAACGTAAGAAGATCAACCGGCTCATCTGTGCCCTTGCCAACGGGCTCAATGAGAATTCAAGGCCTGTCGACGACAAGTATTTGGCAATGAACTATATCGGATACACTGCAACCCCGTATGCAAATATCTTGAATGAGGCATCACGTGAATCCCTGTATCCGCGCAATTTCATTTCCACACTCAGCGTTTCCAAGGAATATTTCGGTCCACAGCAGATTTTCGGGATTCCCGATGGCCAATATGGCGGCCTCGACATAGTGCGGTGTGTCCCTGGCGATGACCTTGATGAAATCAAGGACATTCACAAGGGGAACTCGTCCGACATGCCAAATTCTCTTTCCGATGCCGCATGCTGGTTCGTGTGCTGTGTTGCCGCGATGCGCCATTCCGGATACAAGAAACCCGTAAGCATGCTCGTGCACACCAGCCAGCGCGTCCCCCATCACGAGCAGATATCGAACGCCATAGAGTCCTGGTTCAACTCCACATCCAAAAAGGAACTCTTGGACAGATGCCGCAAAGTGTGGGAAGCTGAGACCAAACGCTTCTCTCTCCAAGAGTTCAAGGAACAATATCCCGATTACGGTCTTATCGACAAAGTCGCCGACTACCCATCATTCGGAGAGATCAAGGACGAGGTTGCCGACATCCTTTCAATCTCATTGAAACCCATCAAACTCAACGAGGAGGGTGACCTCAAATACCATAACGGAATTCACCTTTGCGTGGACAATTCTGCCAACAACGGTGTCACTGACGAGGACGAGTATCTCCGACTCGTTTACCCTGACAAATACCACATGCCGGACAAGGCGCCTGCTTTCCTTGTCATTGGCGGTGCCACCCTCTCCCGCGGACTGACATTGGAAGGGCTCGTGAGCACTTTCTTCCTGAGGTCTGTGAAACAGGCGGACACCTTGATGCAGATGGGACGTTGGTTCGGTTACCGGAAGGGTTATGAGCTCTATCCCAGACTGTGGATCACGGACACTGCCAGGATCCAGTTCGATTATCTGTCCATATTGGACCAGGAACTGCGTGACGAGATTCACATGATGGAAGTGACCGGCCGCAAACCGAGCGAATATGCCGCACGGGTGCGGAATACGCCACGCCTGCAACTCATCCGCATCACAGCCAAGAACAGGATGCAGAAGTCGGCTGATGCCGAGATGGATTACAGCGGGTCTTTCAACCAGACATATCTCTTCGACGAAGACGAGACCGCACTCAAAGACAACCTTGACCTTGCCAAGGATTTCATCAACGGCCTCGGAGAGCCGCAACCGGCCAAAGCGTGCAACCAGCATTCGTCACATGCTGCCGTTTGGACGGGTATCCCGATCCCCAAGGTGGAGGAATTCTTGAAGAAATTCAAGTTCTGCAAAAGACTGTCAGTTTTCAACGACATCAATCCGTTGCTTTCCTGGATCAAACAGATTGCCTCTGAAGGAAATCTCGAAAACTGGAATGTCGTTTTCGCCGGCAGGAAGAATGCAGAAGAAGATGAGATGGTCACACTTGACCATTGCCGCATCGCCAAGGTCTCACGTACCCGCAAGGTTATGACTGCCGACAGTCCCGGCATTATCAACATCGGTGTGCTTCGTGCCCCCATTGACATCTTGGCTGATGTAGACCTGGAGGGTAAGCCGGCTGACGTCAAGGCCTTGTTCTCCAAGATTGACGAGAAGAAGGTGAAGGAGATCCGGACGAAGGCCGGACTGGGCGCCACTCCCCAACTCCTCATCTACGTCGTAGACAAGGATTCCGAGCCCAAGAAAAGCAGCAAGACGCGCAAGCCCTTGGCAGCGCCATGCGACATTGTCGGTCTTTGCGTGAACATTCCCGGAGGACAGGCTGGTGCAAACTACGTGGCTAAAGTGGCCGTGAAACTGGACAATGAATTCAATGACGAGGGCGACCTCGACGGATCAAACAGCTGACACAACTGAACATGGATATAGAACTTTACAAGGCAGACAAACTCAGTCAAAAAGGAAGCAGCCTTCGGAGCATGATCATGAACAAGGACATGCCCGTTTTGGACTTGCTGGTGAGGGAGTCGCTACAAAATAGCTTGGATGCCAAGGACACCAGTAGTCGTTCCAAATTCGTGAATGTTGACTACGTCATCGATTCCTTCAACCGGAAGGTTCTTGACAAGGAGTTGAAAGGCATCTCCCTTGAGGAACGCCCCGAATGGGGCAACCGGTTCATCGCCATCCGCGACTCCTATACTACAGGTTTGACAGGCAAACATGATGACAAGGGCAGCAACTTGTACAAACTGGTTTACGGCATCATGGAAGCCCAGCAGGCCTCAGGCGCCGGCGGATCATGGGGCATAGGAAAGACAGTATACTTCCGGATCGGTGTCGGACTGGTGTTGTATTACAGCCGCGTGAGGGTCGGGGACGGTTTTGAAGAGCTCCTCGCCGCGGATCTTGTCGAAGACGAGAGAAGCAAGGACGCAATCCTTCCTCCCGTGGCAGGCAAGAAATACGGCATCGCATGGTGGGGAGAAAAGGTCCCAGGAAAGAAGAGTGTCAAGGAGACGCGCAATCCTAAAACTATTGCCAGGATTCTCAAAGCCTTCGGGCTTGAACCGTATACTGACAGGATGACCGGTACGTCCATCATCATCCCCTTCATTGATGAGCAAGTCCTTTTGAAGAACAACCTTCCCGACAACGGGAGCACCCCTTGCCCTTGGACTGCCAATTTGCAGGATTACATCAGGATTTCCGTCCAAAGATGGTACTCTGCGCGCCTCTCCAACAAAAAATACAAAGGAAAAATTCTCAATGTCGCAATAAACGGGAAAGGCATCAAGCCGTCCGACATGGATCCATTCTTCAAGCTGACTCAAGCTTTGTACAACAAAGCCGCCCTGATGATCGCAAGGGATCCGGAGGCCGACAACGTGGAATTCGAGGATGCCGACATACGATGTGAAGAGATTCGTGTCAACTCTGAAATCTATCCGAACGAGGCCGGGCGTATAGCATTCACCAAAGTTTCCAGAAAGATTCTTGGTATGGTCCCCCCTCTCAACTGTCCTTCACCATACGAGTATATCTCATCCCTTGTGGACGAGGACGATTTCGGCAAACCTGTCATCATGTTCTGCAGGAAGCCAGGCATGGTCGTTTCTTATGAACTTGAGGGGAAATGGGTATCTGGTATTCCGGACACCTCTGAGGATGAGTTCCTGGTCGGATTCTTCGTCCTCAATTCGGAACCTGCACTCCAAAACATAATTGAGGACATCTCTCTGGAGGACTATGTTAGAAAGAGCGAGCTTGCCGACCACACCTCTTGGGAGGATTGTGACATGGGCGGTGTCAAGCCCACCATCATTTCCAAGATCAAGAAAAGCGTCATCCGCAAACTGGCCGCCGCTTATGAGGAAGAAGCCGAAGAGCAGGAGAAGACGACTGACAATGGATTGAGCACCCTTCTGGGCCGGCTTCTACTGCCTCCCGAAGGGTTCGGAAAAAAGCCGAGCAATTCTCCATCTTCCACCAAGACTCCAGGGACTACCACATCACACAAGAACGTCCGCTATTCCTATTTTGTCAAGGAATTCAAGCCGGACGGCATGGTAGTGGAATTGAAGGTCTCCACCGGCAAACGTGCTTCAAGCACCTTCGGATTCGAATTCGCAATGGATTCTGTCACCGGTCCCATAAGTGCCTCCGCTTGGGAAGCCGACCTCGGTTTGGAGATTCCCTTTGCCATCACAGGAATCGAGGTGGCCACAGGGAAGATAGACCATTCAAAACACGGCGAACATTATGAACTGGCAGTGGGGAGCAGCGAATCCATCGGTATTTTCAAGACTGAAAAGCTGTTCGCCGGCCAAGGTGATTGGATTGGCGCAGGTTTTTCATTTGCCGATGCTGGAGAGCATTCGTTCGAACTCGTCTTGACACTGCATGTCTCCATTCGCCGCAAAGACATCAAACCCGTCCTTTCCTTTGACTATTAGTAATTATGCATACTCTTTCATCTTTTCCGCTAATAGACAACGACTTGTTGCAAAAAATAAGGGTTCAGACATCTCCCTTCGAGTTTTCATATACGGACGGGGATGGAGACATCCACGATCTCGTGGCAGAGGATTCCACATCCTCAGCCCACCCATTGTCGGACGAGCACGGAAAGTGGTCTCCCGATTCATTCGGGTTCAACATGACTCGCAACTACAACATCCGTTGTGCGTCATTCCTTTTCGGAGCTGGCGGCGTCGCTTGCAAGGATGCCGTCCTCAGTTTGGCCATTATTTGGAAGTCGCCCGATTCGCGCCAAAGATCTGCCTTCGAGATAGGGACCATTGCCAACCAGCTCACCCCCCAGATTTTCACTTTGGTCAAACCTTTCCCCTCACCGCAATTCCGGGGCAGGCTGACTCTCCAAACCGCCGTTATCATCAAGAAGGCTGGGAATCCGGGACCGGACGAGACGCATCTTGCAAACCTCCCCGGGACTGTTTTGGGCATACTCGACACTTACACGATCCTTTTCGACGGCAAGGGTTCCGCCTTCCCGGTAGCAATAACCAACAATCCTGGCGGACTGTTGTGGTCGGTGGACTGCGACTTTGATGATCCCACCACGGACCGTTTCAACGATTGTGTTTCAATCAATCTCAACTCCGCACACAAGGATTACAAGTATATCAATCCGTCGGACAAGGCATTCAATCCCGCCTTCATGCGTGAAGTCCTTGCCGGAGCCATCTCCACGATTGTCGACTGCGTCCGTGAGACCGATTTTTGGGATGACATCAGGAATGGCAATGTGGAGGAGGAGAGTGTCGGACAGGCAATATACTATTTTTCAAAGACCCTCGACTTGAATCTCGAGGATGCACGGCAGTGCTCTATTTCCTTCAGGGAGTATTTTGAACAAAAATTGGGAGAACTATGATGCAGATTGAACGATTGAGCAAAAAAGAGTCGGCCGAGGCAATGCGGACATGGATTGCCAATTCTTTCTCAATTCCCTCCCTCAGCAAGGACTACCAGGAAATGCGCGGTGCTCTGATGACAATGTTCCGGGACTGCCGAAAGGAAGTTGAAGACAACGTGAAAAGTTATCAAATGGACGTGTGTTTCGGCATCGCCATCTTCGAATACTTGCAGGGCAAGCCTTGGTTCACCGACAGGGTGGCCTCGGATGACGGTTTTTGGAGATACCTTTCATTGAAGGTCGTTCCCGACTTGGTCGGGCGCAGATGGTCAAATGACAATGCCGACCATTATTACACAAAGCCGAGCCGCATATGGCTGAAGACAATTTGGTGGTACGTGTATCTGTCAAAGAAACGTGGTGACCTTTCGAGGACCAAGACCATGCTGCTGTCTGGCAAATTCTCTACTGACACCATCCTCAATCTTGTCGAAAGGACAGGACAGGGAGGCACGAACATCCTGGTCTATCGCGGCATCATGTCGAAATACTCTTCCTTGGAGAAAACAGCCGACAAGAAGTTTCGCAGCATCATGAAACTCAACACGGCGAAATCTGTAGTTGTCGAGCCCGTATTCTATGAGGGCGGGACCAATGGTTATGTCGACTCACTTTTCAAAGAACTGTCCTTGGCATGAGCAATTCCATTCCGAAAGTAATAGACCTTTTCTCCGGTTGCGGAGGCCTTGCCTTGGGCTTTGAAAAGGCCGGGTTTGAAATTGTCGGGGGCATAGAACTCATTCCAGAGGCAATAGGCACATTATCGTCCAATCTCGATTGGAGATACGGTCGGGAGACGGGGCACATTTGTGCCGACATCACCTGTACCGATGCGGCTGTTTTCAAAGACCGCATCGGGGCGGAAGGTTGTGTAGTCATCGGAGGCCCTCCGTGTCAAGCTTATTCCAGGGCCGGAAAGGCAAAGTTGAATTCCCTCGGTGATGACCGGCTGAACACAAAGGACGCTAGAGGCTACCTGTTCCAGGATTTCCTCAGGTTTGTCTTCGACCTTGACGCCAAGGCTGTCGTCATGGAAAACGTTCCCGAGGCCACCCGGTTCGGAGACATGAACATACCGGAGATTGTTTGCGGCGAATTGGAAAAGAAGGGTTACGAGGCATGGTGGACCGTGTTGTGTGCGGCCGATTATGGCGTACCCCAAATCCGTGAACGTTTATTCATCTTCGGGAAAAAGAAGGGAGGCAAGGCAATCAGCCTGCCGAAACCATCGCATCGCGACATATACGGGTACATACCCCAATATGGCCGACAGATCGGTTCTTTCACTCAATTTAAGCATTTCAGGACGCCCATCGCACCAAAGAATGACGCCACACCATGGATCACGGTCGGAGAGGCTTTTTCCGACCTCCCCGTTCTGTTCCCAGATGAGAAAAGCAAATATGTGAACAATCCGCTCAATGTCGAGTTCACTTACAGGAGTGCCCCGCAGAATGAGTACCAGCAGCTGATGCGCAACTGGTACGGGTTTGAGATGTTCTCAGTGACAGGAAACACCTTCCGGAAGAATGTCCGGGATTTCCCCATCTTCGCCCGCATGAGACAAGGAGACCTTTTCACGGATGCAAGCAGGATTGCTGACGAGCTGTTCTACCAGAGAGCCCACGAGCTTGGTCTCTCCAGCGGTAGCCCGGAGTATGAAAGCTTGAAAAGGAAGATGGTGCCGATTTACGACCGGGAGAATTTCGCCGAGAAATGGCGTAAGTTGGATGAGAACAGGCCATCCCACACTGTGGTCGCCCATCTTTCCGTGGATACATACAGTCATATCCATCCATGGGAGCCCAGAGGCATCAGTGTCCGCGAGGCGGCTAGATTACAGTCCTTCCCTGACGATTTCTCATTCAACTGCTCCATGGGGGACGCTTTCAAACAGATAGGGAACGCGGTTCCGCCACTCCTTGCCTATGGTGTGGCCTCCGCCGTATATGAATCATTCAAATGACTAACGCCATGACCATCCTCGATGAAATCCGTACCTTTTTCGCAGCACAGGCAAAGGGGGCCAAACTGCTGACAACACTGCCGGACGGATATCCGGCCTATGTCATCCGACTACCGGAAGGGTTCGGTGTCGCTGTCGAATGGGACAGGGATGATGCCGTTTCCGAGCATTTCGCAAACGCCCATTTCTCGTCGTCCAAGATGACATTGGGAGGAAGCGAGAAGAATCTTCTCACTTTGACTTCGTACAGGGAGGAGCTTCGCAACGAATTCGCATGTGTGTGCGCCCAGTTCGTCGACCCCGGGGTGGACGGACGTGACCGGAAGGCTTTGCTCGACAATCCCCTCTCTTGGTGGAAGCATTGGCGTACCCTTCTCGGAAATGTGATATCTGACAAGGCCCCATACAGTGTTCTTTGTGAGATGGTTGCTTTGGAGCATGTGCTCAAGTCGGACCCCGACGCAGAATGGACGGCCGCAAAATCCGGCACCCATGACATCGAGTCCCCGACAAATATCTATGAGGTCAAATCAACCATTCGCAGATACGGAGCAGATGTCACGATATCCGGTCAGTTCCAGCTTCTCACGCCCAAACCCACGGACCTCTTCTTCTGCCGTGTCGAGGAATCTCCGGCAGGCCTGTCCATCAATGACATGAAGATGCGCCTCGTGAAATCCGGATATGACGAAAGTCTGCTTGAGCACCAGCTCAAGGTCCAAGGTTATGAGTTCGGGGCCAGTTCCAGGGACAAGAAGTATTCACTTTTGGAGAGACGTATTTATCATATTGACGACAAGTTCCCGAAAATTACAGCTCAATCCTTCAAGGGAGACAAAATTCCCCGCGGCATCGCTCACATCACCTACTCTGTGGATCTTGAAGGCATCGACTTCCTGACTTGGTAGACAGCCATGGCGGATTTCATGTCAAAGGATGAACGTTCAAGGATGATGTCACGGATAAAGTCCGTCAACACCAAGCCTGAGCGTGAGTTGCGCCACTATTTGTGGAAACAGGGATTCCGCTACCGGATAAATGTCAAGAAACTTCCCGGCACACCCGACATCGTTCTCCCAAAATACAAGACGGTCATTTTCGTCAACGGCTGCTTTTGGCATGGCCACGACTGCAAGGATTACCGTCTTCCAAAAACGAACTCCGCTTTTTGGGAGCAGAAGGTGATTGCCAACAGGAATCGAGATGAAGAATCCTCCAGGAAGCTTTCCTCGCTGGGATGGAATGTCATCACAGTATGGGAATGTGAATTGAAAACAAGAGTCTTCGAGGCGACTGCCGCAAGAGTGGTTTCTGAAATCGCAGGAGACAAGAGTACCATTTAGCATATTTTTCTCACCCAATGGCCAAGATTTACGTTGCCTCCAGTTGGAGAAATCCTTTTTACCCCGATGTTGTCGATGCTCTGCGCAAGGCGGGACATGAAGTGTATGACTTTCGCAATCCGCCGCATGGCGGTTCCGGCTTCCATTGGACTGACATTGATGAGAACGCTCCGAATTGGACGTTTGATAAGTATACCGAAGGACTGGGTCATCCGCTTGCAGAGAAGCAATTCGCAGCCGATTTGGAAGCTTTGGAGTGGGCTGATACTTGCGTTCTAGTTCTTCCTTGCGGCAGAAGTGCCCACACGGAAGCCGGTTGGTGCAAAGGAATGGGGAAGTTAACATTGGTATACATTCCCGAAATGCAGGAACCGGAGCTGATGTACAAGCTATTTGACGGTGCGACCGACTCTTTGGAAGAGTTAGAGAGACTGATCCGTTTATTGACTGTTTCATAAAAAATCATTATATTTGCGTTTTGGGAAACTAAATTGCATTATGAACAGTGACCTTAACAGAATAAAAGTCACGCTTGTCGAAAAGAAGAAGACAAGCAAGTGGCTTGCAGAGCAGTTGGGAAAAGATCCCGCGACAGTCTCGAAATGGTGTACAAACAAGACCCAGCCGGGATTGGAAACATTGTTCGAGATTGCACGGCTCCTTGAGGTGGAGGTTGGTGACCTCCTTTGCAAGAATCAGTAATAAAAGTAGTCATGGCCAAAACTATCACAACCATCGTCTACGGAGATGACATTTTCGGGTCCCGTAGCGTTCAGCTGAATATCTGCAGCGCCTTGGTCTTCAAGAGGGAGGACGAATCGCACCTCAAGGAATACACCCGCAGTTTCAAAACCCCTGCAGTATACGTTCTGCTCAACAAAAAGACCCAAGAGGCTTATATAGGTCAAACTGACGATTTTCAAGTACGTCTCCAACAGCATATTGCCCATAAAGAGTTTTGGGAAGAGGCCTTCGCTTTCACGGCCAAAGATGGCTCCATTTCCGTTACCGAGACCAAGTATTTGGAGGCCGAGGTATATCAATTGGCCGACTCCGTCAAACATTATAAACTCACAAACAGCCAAATACCGCAAGCCCCCTACATCCAAGAAGTTCAACGCGTTAATGCGGACGAGTTCTTGGAACTGATGAAACCTCTTGCTCTCTTCACCGGGTGCGATATCTTCATCAAAAAGGGGCTTCATGTTAAGACTGTGGCCAACAAACCGCAGATCGCAGCAGAAGGATCCACGTCAAATACAGCTCTGGAGGGACGCGTCAGGCTGATGTTGAACGGGAATGGTCCGTTCAAGAAAAACCAGTTTGTCCATGCTTTCATAAAAGAATACATAAATAAATATCCTTCCGTCACAATCAAAGAGTTAAAGGAAAGATTCCCCATGTCGCTCTTGGGGAAATGGGGCAGATGGAATTTGATTGAAGATGACATTGCAGCCGCGAAGAAACTGCGTGAAAAAGGCAACACGCGTCATTTCTTGAAAGACAGAGATGTCCTGCGCTCCGGCGACAATGTCCCTTTTGTCGTCTGCTCGCAATGGGACAAGGACAATTTGCCAAATATACTCAGCCTTGTGGAAGATGAAGGCTGGTCGTATTCTGTTTTAAATAATTAAGTTTTTTATCTCACTTATGTCTTCGACTTCTTCATTCCCTTTCCCTCACAAGAAAAATACATCCTTCACCTTTATCGACCTTTTTGCCGGTATTGGAGGCTTTCGTCTCGCTATGCAAGCTAATGGGGGGAAGTGCGTCTTTTCTTCCGAGTGGAACAAATTTGCCCAAGTTACATATGCGGCCAATTTTGGGGAAACTCCTTTTGGAGATATAACTCAAGAAGAAACCAAACAAGCTATTCCCTCAGGATTTGATGTCCTGTGTGCCGGCTTCCCATGTCAACCTTTTTCCATTGCAGGAGTATCCAAGAAGAATAGCCTTGGTCGTGAAACGGGATTTAAAGATAAAACTCAAGGGACCCTTTTCTTTGATGTTGCAGACATCTTGAACAGATATAGGCCAAAAGCATTCTTTTTAGAGAATGTCAAGAACTTGGCTTCCCATGACAAGGGAAATACATTTAAGGTTATACGCTCAACTATTGAAGAGCTTGGCTATTCGTTACATTATTTAGTAATGGATGGTAAAAGCTTTGTACCGCAACACCGCGAGCGTATTATGATGGTCGGTTTCAACAAAGATTTATTTAATGGTGAAGAGCAATTCACTTTCCCCAAGCTGAAAGACCCTATTTTGTCAGTTAAAGATATACTTGAAGAGCGTGTACCAGATAAATATACACTGTCTGATAAATTATGGTCTTATCTTCAAACCTATGCTGAAAAGCATAAAGCAAAAGGTAATGGTTTCGGATACGGTTTAGTTGACTTAAATGGTATCACAAGGACTCTCAGTGCCCGATACTATAAAGATGGTTCTGAAATACTCATCCCTCAAGAGGGGAAAAACCCTAGACGTCTCACGCCAAGAGAGTGCGCTCGCCTTATGGGATATCCGGATGAATTCATAATTGATAGAGTTTCCGAGGTCCAAGCTTACAAACAGTTTGGCAATTCTGTAATTGTTCCCTTGATTACTTCAGTTTCAAAGGAGCTTGTTAAAACCTTAAAGACTCTGTGATGTTTTCCTTTTTTTTCTCCGATGTATTAGAAAGAGCTTCTGCCTCTTTTTGCAAGTTTATTTCCGCTAATGATGTTGGAAAAACTGGAGGGCACCAATCTGGATACTATGTATCAAAAGAGGGCTCTAAAGCTTTATTTGATTGTGATTGCATCAAAGGGACCATCGAAGAACGCAGAATCAAGATATTGTGGCCTGATGGAAGTAAAACAGATAGTAGGTTTGTTTACTACGGGCAAAAATCTAGGAACGAAAGCCGTATTACCAATTTTGGGCGAGGTTTTGAGTTTATGAAGGAAGACTATATCGGGAGCCTTCTTGTGATTAGTAGAGTCGACACTGACGAATACGTTGCTTCTGTGTTATCAAGAGATGATGAAATCGAACAATTTCTACAACAATATAATATTCCTATAACAGCTAAGAGCTACCTTATACAAAATAAATCTGAATCAGCGTCTCCCAATGATAAACTACAGTCTCTTCTTTTGGATGTAGTTTCCAGGTACGATGCATTCCCTGACACGACTGTCATGTCTCAATTCGCCAGAGACTGTTATAATGCTGCATTTTCACTCTCTAATAATCAGATTTTTCAGTTTCCAGATAAGACTCTAAAAAAATGGTTAGACACTGAAACAGATTTGTTTACTCTTTTGGAAGACAAAATTTACCGCCCAATTTATTCCTCTCCGTTTGGTTCCCTTAAAGAGTTTTCGAAAGCCGCGAATGCTATTCTAAATCGCAGGAAATCGCGAGCAGGTAAATCCCTTGAGCACCATCTGTCTAAGATATTTTTGGCTTCTAAATTAAAGTTCGAGGAACAATGCATTACGGAAGGAAATAAAAAACCAGATTTTATCTTTCCGGGAGGCGAAGAATATCATAACATGTTATTCCCTGGAGAGGACCTGTTCTTCCTTGGAGCTAAAACCACTTGTAAAGATCGCTGGAGACAAGTTTTAAATGAAGCGGACCGTATTGACGTTAAGTATTTATTTACTTTACAACCAGGTATTTCTTCCAACCAGATGAAAGAAATGAGGGATGAAAATTTGTATTTGGTGGTACCTGAAGATAATATCAAATGCTTCACAAAAAAGAATCAGCAAGAATTATTGTCTTTGAAAGGCTTTATTGATATTGTCAAAAACAATCAAGAAAAATATCATTTTTTCTAGACATATTTGACAAATATCGTCCATTTTCCCGGGGTTTTATTATCTTTGTAAAAACAAGACAAAGACCCATGGAACAGCCAAGAGTAGAAAGAGTTTTTCGGCTCATGCGCCTTATGACAGGCAATGTCTATTTCACGGTCGAGGAACTGGCCGAGAAACTGGACACATCCTACAGGTCCATCTACCGCTATATCGACACCTTCAAGGAACTGGGATTCGCCGTGGAGAAAATCCGCGGGAATGTCTACCGTATCGTCAAGATGCCGTCCTCGTTCAAGGATCTGTCGAAGCTTGTGTACTTCTCCGACGAGGAAGCGAAGATTCTCTGTAACCTTATTGAGGGACTGGACAGCACTCACGCCCTGAAGGCGTCACTCTACAAGAAACTGGCCGCCATTTACGACATCACGAGCATCAATGAGTTCAAGGGCTCTAAGTCCAATGCAGGCTGCATCCAAGCCATCCGGAACGCAATGGACGAGAAGAAGAAGGTCGTCTTGAAGAACTACGCTTCCGCCAATTCCGGAGAGGTCCGGGACCGCATTGTCGAACCTTTCGCCTTTACGAACAACCACATCGATATCTGGGCCTTCGATACCGAGAAGATGGAGAACCGCATTTTCAAGATTCCCCGTATCGAGTGGGTTGACATTCTCAGTGAAGATTGGGACTACGAAAGCGAGCATCACCGGAAAGCCATTGATGCATTCAGAATGAGTTACGATGGGGATGGGATTCCCGTCAAACTCGAACTCTCCCTCCGAGCAAAGAACCTCCTGGTCGAGGAATTCCCCCTGGCCGAATCCGGAGTGAGACTGGAAGATGGCAAATGGTTTTACGAAGGCAGGGTCGGCCACTTGGAAGGCATCGGTCGGTTCTGCATCGGTCTCGCTGCCGACGTAAAGGTGATTGACACTCCGGAACTCACCGATTATATCAAACAGTTTGTAAACGACAACCTCATTTGACGGCATTGCCCCGGCGGCGAAATTCCATTTCGCTGAAAATCCGGATCTTTGCCAAAGAATTACCTTGCGATCCGCTGTTGGACGCAATTGAATGTTTAACCCTGAACCCGTTTATTTAATGTACGAAGACATCTTCAATGTGAATGACCAGAAAGAGCAAGTGCAAAAGCTCTTCATTCGCTACAATGACAGGGCGCAGACCAAATTCAACACCGCCAATAAGGTGAAGTTTGAAGAGATTGTCCAAGCGCTTTCCAATGGCACCTGGCCCTGCTACCTATCCAAAAGGGACGACGAAGAGATCCTTGTCAGTGTTCCCCTCACGAGTCCTGCCGGTCAGGCGGACCTCGTCCTGTCCTACAACCAGCAGAAGTTCTCCTTTGAACTTCAGGTCTCACACTTGAAGAAGACGAAGTTCAGGAGCAGCGTCTCCCTGCCCGACCCGAGCTACTGCCTTCCAGCAACGGCCCAGTTCACTTTCCTCACCCCGGAAGAGAACTTCACGGACTTCCAGGCCATCAGCGAAATGGCGGCTCTCCGTGAAAAGGTCCTCGCGCTGGATGTTCCCCCGGGCATGTCCGTCGAGATCCAGCAGGAAATCTGGACCGAGTATGTCGAGGCCCAGTCACAGATCATCGATTCCCTGAATGAACCGTTCGCGCTGGAGGGTGAACCCCGGCTCTCGGAAGAGATGCGCGAAAGCGGCGACGGCATCTACCGCTACCGGCTAGACCTGCGCCTTCCTGCGAAGGATACGAACGAATACTATCCTTTGAAAGATGCGCTCAATGAAGAGTTCTCCATCGAGTCGGATATCGACAACGACGGCAACGCTGTCCTTCGTCTTGACGACATCTACAGGGGAATAGACCCCATCATAACCAAGCGTTTCCCTGAACGCTATGTAAGGGAGGCCAGCATCGGATGCGTCGTCCTCGTAAGGCCCATTCCTGCTGCCGACAGGATCGCCTCGAAACTCGGAAGCCTCGCGCAGTTCACCCAAAGGGGGGCCTACATTGCCGCCTCCGAACTGACGGTTCCTTTTGAGACCCTTTCCGCCAGAATGGGTGAAGAAGGGTACTCCCCTGTCTCCATGAGTGTCCTCTTCCACATCGCGAATGTCCAGAACCTCTGGAAATCCTCGCATGTGGAGAAATACGGCATAACCTTCTCCGAGGACCGTTCCTTCCAGAGAACCGGCCTGGAGTACAACCAGAAGGAGATCTGCCTTCCGGAACCTGCCAGTGCCAACACGTTCATCATTGAGATGGGTATCGGCGAGAACATGCTCAGCCGCTTCGCATTCCTTGAGAACACCCTGAAACACATTTACGGAGCGGAAAACGTCGACAGGAAGATCCAGTTCCGCTTTCGTCCGGACAGCGAGTCTGTCTCGGAAGGATTTACCAAGGAACAGTGGGACGATATCTGGAGAGACATCTACGCCCTCGATTATGATTTCAACTCGTCTCCTACTGAAGGCGGCAGGTTCGTCTCCTTTGACTTCGAAACGAAGGAAGAGCTGGAGAAAGCCATCTCCGGGCTGGAAACCATCAAGAAGTTCCAGATTGTGAAGTCCCCGAGGGATGATGATTTCCAGTTCAAGGTAAAGGTCAACCTTACCGCGAAAAAGACCGAGAAGGAGATCTTCCTCGAAAAACTCAAGAAGCTCAACGGCGTGGATTTCGTCTATGAATTCCCCTACGAAGATGAGAATGGCCGTAACAGGAAAAAGAGTATCTACGTGGGTAAGCTCAACGGCTACGAGTCGACCTCCGAGCATCTGGTGCTTTATCTCCCTTACATGTACAAGGATGACATCAAGCAGACCGACCTCTTCCTGAAGTTCTGGAAACTCCATGGCAGCAAGATCGACTCCGTGCATGCGAACCTTATCGGGGACCGTTCGAAACTCAACTGGCTTCAGGATGCCATCTCCAAGCTCGGGACCGGTTCCGCCATCCAGGGCCCTAACAACGCCCCC
>Ga0247609_10002891_pt1 | contig 17754 bp, 15 predicted proteins | sample 172DNAGHGlowgp2_FD_193487 | JGI IMG/M metagenome (GOLD analysis project Ga0247609, IMG submission 193487) | Sheep rumen microbial communities from Palmerston North, Manawatu-Wanganui, New Zealand - 1728 DNA GHGlow gp2 | ecosystem: Host-associated > Mammals > Digestive system > Stomach > Rumen ...
GCCTTCTTCCACAAGTATTTCCCCAACGAGAGTGCTGGCGCCGACTTGCAGGAGCTGATGAAGATAGCCAACCACCGCAAGGATCAGAAGGCTGGCTTGAGATACGCTCACCAGATACTGGCAGAACCCAACGTAGCCCCCATCCACAAAGGCAGGGCCCTATTCCGCCTCAGCCAGTTTGCTTTCAACAAGAACGACAAGCAACTCTATGACAGTATCTACAACGTGCTTATGGAACTGAAGAATACCGACGGTATTGGCACGGTGGAACCAGTGGTAGAGGTGAACTACCATATCCTGAACGGCAACTATGCCGAGGCGATGCGACTCTGTCAGGATCTTTCGCCCGAGAAGCAGGCCGAGCGCCTGGCAGTGATCTACCACCGCATGGGAAAAGACAAGCAGGCCTACGAACAGATGGCAAGGTTTAAGAAAATCAACGACTCGATCGTGCTGGTATCGCACGGCAACGTGGTGGCCAGCTGCTACGTGCAGATGAACAATGAGCGCATGAAGCTGGAACAGAAGATAATGGAAGACGAGAACACCCAACTAAAGCGACTCTTGTTCTACACCATCGCCATTGCTATTGTCATCATCCTTGGCCTTATTATCTGGCAGCGCCACCAGCGCGTTAAACTCCTGGAGAAGCAGCTGGCCGAATCAGACGAAGCCCGCCAGAAAGCAGAGAAGGCCTTCGACATGAAGAATGAGTTCATCAGCAACATCACCAATGAGTTGCGCCAGCCACTCAGTCCGATCGAGGGATTCTCCGACATGCTTGGCACCAAGGAATATGACATAAAACCAGAAGAGCGCGAGCAGCTCAGCAATATCATCAAAGACAACTCGAAAACCATTACCAAGCTGATTGACGAGATGTCGGAACTGGCCTACTATGAGAGCAAGAAATCACTGCCCATGAACTATCTCTGGTCACCCAATTACCTCTGCCGCTACATGGTTGACGCCTTACGCCCTCTGTGCAGGGACGGCGTGAGGATGTTCTTTGAGACAGAACTGAACGACGACTATGAGATCAAGACTAACGAAGAGGCTGTCAAAGCACTGCTGAATCATCTGATACGCAACGCTATTCAGTTTACCGACAAAGGCGTTATCACCGTCAGCTGCACGGATTACGAAGACAATGTACGTATCAGTGTGACGGATACAGGCCAGGGCATAGCACCAGAACGCAGGGAACACGTGTTCGACACCTTCCGCGATGTTGGCGACAACCACAAGCTGCAAGGTATGGGCCTATCCATCTGCAGGGCTATCGTGAAGCTGCTTGGCGGCAAGATCTGGCTCGACGACACATATACCGATGGTTCGCGCTTCGTCTTCGATATTCCGAGGAATCGTGAATGACCGGATGAGCAATCCCCGCCCAACGGTGGGGATTATTCTTTTGCTGCCAGCTTCATGTTTCGCGGGTGATGCTCCAGAATTTCGTCTCGGAGCGTCGAGGTGTCTATATGGGTATATATCTCCGTCGTGCCGATGCGCTCATGCCCCAGTAATGCCTGGATGATACGCAGGTCTGCCCCACCTTCGAGCAGCGCCGTCGCAAAGGAGTGGCGCAACGTGTGGGGCGAGATGGTCTTCTGGATGCCTGCCAACTCAGCCTGGCGCTTAATCATAATGAGGATCATCACCCGCGTGAGATGAGCCCCTCGACGATTAAGAAACACATAATCCTCCTCGCCTGGCTTGATGCTCATGTGGTTGCGGTCGTCGAACCAATAGCGCAGCTCCTGAATGGCGCGCTTGGAAATAGGTACCAGCCGTTCTTTGCTGCCTTTTCCCAGCACACGCACATACTCCTCATCAAGATAAAGACTGGAGAGTTTCAGATTGACGAGTTCGCTGACACGCAGTCCGCACGAGAAGAGCGTCTCGATGATGGCACGGTTGCGATGGCCCTCCCATTTCGAAAGATCTATCGAAGCTTCGAGCTGATCGACCTCAGCAGTGGAGAGCACCTCGGGCAGATGTTCGCCAATCTGTGGCGATTCGAGCAACTCCGTAGGATCGTCATCGCGATAGCCATCAAGGAGCAGAAAGTGGTAGAACGAGCGGATGCCGCTCAGGATGCGACACTGCGAACGAGGATGGATGCCGATATCATGGAGACTGGCAGCAAAATGCTGCAGATCTTCCAAGGTCACCTCGAGCACATCTTTCTCTTCGTGCTTTAGGTAGTCGAGCAGTTTCTGAAGGTCGCGCTGGTAGGCGTCGAGCGTATTACCCGACATGCCGCGCTGCAACTTCAGGTAGCGCACATAGCCTCTGATGATGTCCTTACCCATATATTTTATGCAAAGTTACAACTTTTTTCTTGTATTTCAAAAAAAAGCCGTAATTTTGCACACGATATATATCAACATTCGTATGAAGATTCAGATTATCAATGGCCCGAACCTCAATCTCCTGGGGCAGCGGGAGCCAGGCATCTACGGCTCAGAGTCGATGGACAACTGTCTGGCAGACTTGCGTAAACGCTATCCCGACGTAGAGATAGACTACTATCAGAGTAACGTCGAGGGTGAACTCATCAACAAGATGCAGCAAGTGGGATTTTTTGAGGGATACGACGGTATCGTGCTGAATGCGGGTGCCTATACCCACACGAGTATCGCACTGCACGACTGCATCCGTTCGCTGAAGTGTCCGGTCATCGAGGTCCATATCTCCAATGTACACCGTCGCGAGGAGTTCCGTCATCACTCGATGATCTCCGCAGCCTGCCAAGGTGTGATCTGCGGCTTCGGACTCGACAGCTACAGATTAGCGATAGAAGCACTGAAGAAGTGAGAAGTGAGAAGTGAGGAGTGAGGAGTGAGAAGTGAGTTAGAACAGTATATCCTGCAGCATATTGAGCCTGAACCAGACTATCTGTATCGGCTCTGGCGCGCCACCAACATCCACACCATCCACGGACGTATGGCCAGCGGACATCTGCAGGGAAGGCTCTTGAAGATGCTCGTGAGCATGATACGCCCTCAGCGTGTGCTCGAGATAGGGACATTCAGCGGCTACAGCGCCATCTCGATGGCAGAAGAACTGCCTGACGACGGAAAGCTCTACACCTTCGAGATCAACGACGAGATGGAGGACTTCACCCGTCCCTGGATAGAGGGTTCCGCCGTAGCCGACAAGATCGAGTTCATCATCGGCGATGCCCTCCAAGAGGCTCCCAAGCTCGGCATTATGTTCGACCTTGTATTCATGGACGGCGACAAGCGTACTTACCGAGACTGCTATGAGATGGCGATGGGAATCCTGCGAAAGGGTGGTTTTATGATTGCCGACAACACCCTTTGGGACGGGCATGTGGTGGATCACGCCTACGACAAGGATCACCAGACGCAGGGCATTGAGACTTTTAACGACTACGTAGCCGCTGACAACAGAGTGGAGCAAGTCATACTGCCATTGAGAGATGGCCTTACATTGATAAGAAAGAAGTGAGAACTAAAAAAATGACAAAGTAAAGATAATAAGATGCAAGAGACAAGACAGAACAAAATTGCCCGATTGCTCCAGAAGGAGCTCTCATTGATATTCCAACAGCAGACCCGCGCCACTCATGGCACAATGATCAGCGTGACCCGTACGAAGATCTCACCCGATCTTAGTATCTGTACGGCTTACCTTAGCATCTTCCCCAGCGAGAAAGGCGAGGAGATCCTGGCGAATATCAATGCCAACAACAAGGCTATCAGATATGAATTAGGTACGCGCGTAAGGAACCAGCTACGCATCGTGCCCGAACTGCGATTCTTCATCGACGACTCCCTCGACTATATCGAGCACATCGACGAACTATTGAAAAAGTGAAAAGTGAAGAGTGAAGAATTTGCTACTGCATGAATTTTCCCTTCTTTATAGCGCGGAGGTACTTATTCTCTAAGAAATCCACTCATGCCATCAATGTCATCAGTGGCATTTCCGTAGTCGGTGTGGCTGTGGCTACTATGGCCTTGGTCGTCACCCTCAGTGTGTTTAATGGATTCCACGACCTCGTTGCAACCTTCTTCACCTCCTTCGACCCTCAGTTGAAGGTGATGCCCAGAGAGGGTAAGACAGTGGCTGCCGACGACCCTGTGCTCACACAGATACGCCAGCTGCCCCAGATTGAGGTAGCCACCGAGAGCGTAGAAGACATGGCGCTCGCCATCTATCGTGGTCGCCAAGCCATGGTTGTCATCAAAGGTGTCGACGATAATTTCTCCCAGCTCACACATATCAACGAGATACTGATTGGCGAAGGCGAATTCAGTCTTCATGCTGCCGATATGGACTATGGCATCCCTGGTATCCGTCTGGCAGAAGTGCTGGGCACAGGCTACTACTACGAAGAGCCTTTGCACATATACGCTCCGCGCCGTGAGGGGCAGCTCGATATGACCGCTCCCGAGGAGGCTTTCGAGGAAGATGAGCTCTATTCGCCAGGTGTGCTCTTCAACGTGAAGCAGTCGAAATACGACAAGAACTATATTCTCACGAGTATCGCCTTCGCCCGAAGACTCTTCGCGCAGCAGGGGATGCTCTCCTCGCTCGAACTCCGTCTGAAAGCTGGCAGCAACTTCGATGCGGTAAAGGCTGAAATCAGAGAGCTTTGTGGTGAGCGCTTCGTGGTGAAAGACCGATTCGAGCAGCAGGACGACACATTTAAGATCATGAAGATAGAGAAGCTGATTGCCTATCTCTTCCTGACGTTTATCCTCATGGTGGCCTGCTTCAACATCATCGGCTCGCTCTCGATGCTCATCATCGACAAGAAGGACGATGTGGTCACCCTGCGTAACCTGGGAGCCTCCGATCGCCAGATTGTGCGTATCTTCCTGTTCGAGGGACGTATGATCTCTGCCATCGGTGCCGTCATCGGTATCATTCTTGGCTTGGCACTATGCTGGGCACAGCAGCAGTTTGGCATCGTGGGACTGGGCTCAAGCAGCGGCAATTTTGTCATAAATGCCTACCCCGTCAGCGTGCATCCTGAAGACATCGTGCTGGTCTTTGTCACGGTGCTGATTGTCGGCTTCCTGTCCGTCTGGTACCCCGTGCATTATTTCTCCAAGAGATTGCTAGCATGATTTTTAGGCTTTTATTTGGTATTTTGCCCAAATTGTGTTAATTTTGCAACCAAATTTCAAGATTATGTCATACTTATTTTCATCAGAATCAGTATCTGAGGGCCATCCTGATAAAGTGGCCGACCAGATATCAGACGCCATCTTAGACCAATTCCTGGCCTATGACGATAAAGCGCGTGTGGCTTGTGAGACTTTCGTTACGACAGGTCAGGTAGTCATTATGGGAGAGGTGAGCAGCGATGTCTACATCGACCTGCAAACCATCGCCCGCAACACCATCAAGCGTATCGGCTATACCAAAGCCGAATATCAGTTCGACGGTGATTCGTGCGGTATCCTGAGTGCCATCCATGAGCAGAGTGCCGACATCAACCGCGGTGTGGACAACGGAAACGAAGACGAACAGGGTGCCGGCGACCAGGGTATGATGTTCGGATATGCAACCAATGAGACAGAGAGCTATATGCCTGTCAGTCTCGACCTGGCCCACCTGATCATGCGCACACTGGCTGATATCCGTAAGGAAGGCAAGGAGATGACATACCTGCGTCCTGACGCCAAGAGCCAGGTAACAGTGCAGTACTCCGACGAGGGTATTCCCGAGCGCATCGATACCATCGTGGTTTCGACCCAGCACGACGAATTTGACGAGGATGAGAAGATGCTCGCCAAGATCAAAGACGACGTCATCAATATCCTCATTCCCCGCGTGAAACAGCAGATTCACTCGCAGAAGGTGCTCGATCTCTTCGGTCTGGATATCAAATACTACGTGAACCCCACGGGAAAATTCGTAATCGGAGGTCCTCACGGTGACACAGGACTCACAGGTCGTAAGATTATTGTCGATACCTATGGTGGCAAGGGTGCCCACGGAGGCGGTGCTTTCTCAGGCAAAGACTCTTCGAAGGTAGACCGCAGTGCCGCTTATGCTGCGCGTCATATCGCCAAGAACATGGTGGCAGCAGGTGTAGCCGATGAGATGCTGGTACAGGTCAGCTATGCCATTGGTGTAGCCAAGCCCATGAACATTTACGTGAATACCTACGGAAGAAGCAATGTCAAGATGAGTGATGGTGAGATTGCCAAGAAGATCGAAGCACTATTCGACCTGCGCCCGAAGGCTATTGAGCGCTCGCTGAAACTGCGCCAACCCATGTATGCTGAAACAGCCGCCTACGGGCATATGGGTCGTAAATCAGAAATCGTGAAGAAGACCTTCACCAGTCACTACCACGAGACTAAGACCATCGACGTGGAGTTATTCACTTGGGAGAAGCTCGATCGTGTGGAGGATATCCGCCGGACTTTCGGATTATAATAACCCATGACGCCACCGGATAGCATCACCGTCAATCTACCTTCCAGTTTCAATAGTATTGACTCACTGGTAAGGCAACCGGCAAAACCGCAGACACCCTATCAGGTGCTGCGGTTGTTGCCTAAAGATGCTACACCAGCGCAGCAGGACTCAGCCATACAGGCATGGTTCGGACATGCAGAGATCCATTACAGCGAACAGCCCGATACATTGCATCTGCCTGGACATGAGGTGCCACGCGACCTGAAGAAGGTCAATATTCCCCAGTATTATCGCGAGAACTACTTTTCAAACGACACCCTCTATCACGAGGAGGTGAGCGCAGCGCGCTTTGGTGTCGCAGGCGACCCTGTGCCTTATGCCTTACACAATGATGACATCATCACAGGCTTGTTGCTGCTGTGTTTCCTCTTCATCATGCTCATCATGTCGCGCATCTCAGGGTTTATGCTCCATCAGGCCAAAGACTTCTTCTACCCTTCGAAAGCAAAGAACCTGCTGCTGGAGACGGGTTTGGAAATCAGGATGCAGATTGTGTTCACCGTGGTAACATGTCTTCTCTTGGCGTTGAGCTACTTTTTCTACGTGATACGCTACAATAGTGACAGTTTCATTCTCGACTCAGAATACGCCCTTCTTGGCATCTATATGGCAACATTCATTGCCTATTTCTGTGTGAAGATGCTTTTGTACACAGTGGTGAACACAACATTCTTCGACCACAAGAAAAACTTACAATTCTTAGGGTCGTTACTATTCATCACCTCCATCGAAGGCATGCTTCTCTTCCCTCAGGTATTACTGCTCATTTATTTCCAGATTTCGGTACAAAACGCTGCATATTATTTCATTTTCGTACTTTCATTCGTTAAAATACTGACATTTTACAAGTCGTACATCATCTTTTTTAAACAAAAAGACTTTTTTCTGCAGATTATTTTGTACTTTTGCACCCTCGAAATGATACCATTGTCGGTTCTTTGGACTGCGCTGATGGTAATCACGAATAGTTTAAAAGTAAATTTTTAAGACATAAATGATCAGGAAGATTCTGGTTTCCCAACCAAAGCCTGCCAGTGAGAAGTCACCATACTTCGACATAGCAAGCAAATTCGACGTAGAGCTGGTGTTCCGTCCTTTTATCAAGGTGGAAGGTATCACCGCTAAGGAGTTCCGTGCTCAGAAAGTGAGCATTCTGGACTATACAGCTATCGTGTTCACCTCGCGCCATGCCATCGACCACTTCTTCAACATGGCTAAAGAACTGAGAGTAACCATACCAGAGGATATGAAATACTTCTGCGTGACAGAGACCATCGCGCTCTATATCCAGAAGTACGTACAGTATCGTAAGCGTAAGGTTTTCTTCGGTGAGACAGGTCGTGTAGACGATCTCGTGCCCATGATGGTGAAGCACAAGACAGAGAAGTATCTCGTGCCCATGAGCGATGTGCATAACGACAGTCTGTCGAAGCTGCTCGATGCCAAGAAACTGCAGCACAAGGAGTGCATCATGTACAAGACCGTGAGCAACGACTTCACACCTGACGAGGTGAAGAACTTCGACTACGATATGCTGATCTTCTTCAGTCCTGCAGGAATCGAATCATTGACAAAGAACTTCCCTAATTTCAAGCAGGGTGAGATTGCCATTGCCACCTTCGGACCAACAACTGCCAAGGCAGCCAAGGACGCAGGACTTAGACTGGACATCGAGGCTCCCTCAGAGAAATACCCCTCAATGACGGGTGCCCTGTTGCACTATCTGCTGGAGACACAAGGTTAAGAGACAAGATGGTGGCTCCTATGACATTCAGAAAACAGGAGCGCATCGTCAGCAAGCAGCTGATAGAAACGCTCTTCGACAAAGGTGACAGCCAGTCGCTGGTAGCATATCCTCTGAGAGCCATCTATACAAAGACCGAGCGACGGACAGATTGTGCTGAGACACAGATTCTGATCAGTGTTCCCAAGAAACGATTCAAGCATGCCGTCGACAGGAACAGGGTGAAGCGCCAGGTGCGCGAGGCCTACCGTAAGAACAAGCATCTGCTTAGCGGGCACATCGGAGAAGACAAGCAATTGCTCATTGCGTTTGTATGGCTCTCGGATATGCACTGCCCGACGACAGAGGTGGAAAAGCGGATTGTCAGTTTGCTGAAGAAAATAGCATCAAAGGCATGAGGTGGCTTTCCAACATATTATCCCAGCTGCTGATATTGCCTATACGTTTCTATCAGCTGTGCATCTCTCCCCTACTTGGCCCCTCCTGTCGGTTTCAGCCCACCTGCAGCGAATATGCCCGCCAAGCCATCCTGAAGCACGGACCTATTAAGGGATTAGGGCTGGCCATCTGGCGAATCTTAAGATGCAATCCATGGGGAGGAAGTGGCTACGATCCAGTGCCATAGAGTCTGGTAAAAGTTTGTATATAATATAATAAGGTATAAGATATATGAAGAATTTTGTTGAAGAACTGAAATGGCGCGGCATGCTGGCACAGATAATGCCAGGAACAGAAGAGTTGCTGCAGAAGGAGATGGTTACAGCCTATCTGGGTACAGACCCCACCGCCGACTCGCTACACATCGGGCACCTGTGCGGTATCATGATGCTCCGTCATTTGCAGCGTTGCGGACACCGCCCCATCATCCTTGTTGGTGGTGCCACAGGTATGATTGGCGACCCTTCTGGCAAAAGTCAGGAGCGCAACCTGCTCAACGATGAGACACTGCGTCATAATCAGGAGTGCATCAAGAAGCAGGTGGCCAAGTTCCTCGACTTTGATTCGAAAGAGCCCAATGCCGCTATCATGGTCAACAACTATGACTGGATGAAGGACTTCACCTTCCTCGACTTTGCCCGTGAGGTGGGTAAGCACATCACCGTCAACTATATGATGGCCAAGGAGAGCGTACAGCAGCGTCTGAACGGTACGGCTCGCGATGGACTGAGCTTTACGGAGTTCACATACCAGTTGCTACAAGGCTACGACTTCCTGTATCTCTACCAGCACTATGGTGTAAAATTGCAGTTGGGTGGCAACGACCAGTGGGGTAACATGACCACAGGTACAGAGCTGATCCGCCGCACACTGGGTAACGAGGTGGAGACCTTTGCCCTCACCTGCCCGCTCATTACCAAGAGCGACGGCAAGAAGTTCGGTAAGACCGAGAGCGGCAATATCTGGCTCGACCCTGCACGTACCACACCTTATAAGTTCTACCAGTTCTGGCTCAATGTGAGCGATGAAGATGCAGAGCGCTATATCAAGATTTTCACCTCACTCGACAAAGAGACGATCGATGCCCTCATCGAGGAGCACAAGCAGGATCCTGGTCGCCGCATCCTTCAGAAGCGTCTGGCTGAAGAGGTCACTGTGATGGTACACTCTCAGGAGGCTCTCGACACCGCCATTGAAGCCTCGAACATTCTTTTTGGCAAGTCTACCAAAGAGAATCTGGAGAAGCTTGATGAGCAGACATTCCTCGACGTGTTCGATGGAGTGCCTCAGTTTGAGATTGGCAAAGACCAACTGGGACAGCCAGCCATCGAGGTGCTCACTACAGCAGCCCCGGTATTCCCATCAAAGGGTGAAATGCGCAAGATGGTACAAGGTGGAGGCGTTTCTCTGAACAAGGAGAAGCTCACTGATCAGAACCGTGCCATCACGGCAGAAGATTTGATCGATGGCAAGTATCTTTTGGCCCAAAAAGGCAAAAAGAACTACTACCTTCTGATTGTAAGATAAGAAAGATGGGTGAAAATTTGGCAGTATGCTAAATTTTCACTATCTTTGCACCGCATTGGACGATGGTGTAATGGTAACACTACAGGTTTTGGTTCTGTCATTCCCGGTTCGAATCCGAGTCGTCCAACTACTAAGATAACAAATCAAAAGCTTATGAAAACTAACTACGACATCAGATACGCGGCTCATCCAGAGGACGCTAAGCACTACGACACAGCCCGCTTGCGCCGCGATTTCCTTATTGAGACCATCTTCGCCAACAATGAAGTGAACATGGTCTATTCAATGTATGACCGTATGATTGTTGGAGGAGCCATGCCAGCTGGTGAGGCACTGAAACTCGAAGCCATCGACCCACTGAAGGCCAGTTATTTCACCACACGCCGCGAAATCGGCATCTACAATGTGGGAGGTGTTGGTAGTGTGAAAGTAGGCGATGAAGTCTTTGAACTCAACTTCAAGGAGGCTCTTTATATAGGAAGAGGTGATCGCGATGTTATCTTCTGTAGCAACGACGCAGCCAATCCTGCCAAGTTTTATTTCAACTCAACCAATGCACATACGGTCTATCCCTGCCGAAAAATTACCAAGCAAGATGCGGTGGTTGCCCACATGGGAGAACTGGAGATGTCAAACGAACGCAACATCAACAAAATGATTGTGAATCAAGTGCTCCCTACCTGCCAGTTGCAGATGGGTATGACAGAATTGGCACCAGGCAGCGTGTGGAACACGATGCCCGCCCACGTTCATAGCCGTCGCATGGAGGCATATTTCTATTTTGACCTACCCGAGGATCAGGCCATCTGCCACTTCATGGGCGAGCCCGAGGAGACACGCCACATCTGGATGCGGGGTGAACAAGCCGTGCTATCACCAGAGTGGAGCATCCATTCTGCTGCAGCCACTCACAACTACACCTTCATCTGGGGTATGGGAGGCGAGAACCTCGACTATGGCGACCAAGACTTTTACAAAATCACTGATTTAAAATAACAACTTCTAAAACAAACAGAATTATGGCAAATTTATTTTCACTCGAAGGTAAGAACGCATGGATCACTGGTGCATCTTACGGAATCGGTTTCAACATTGCAAAGGCTTTCGTAGCCGCCGGCATCAAGACCATTGTCTTCAACGACATCAACGACGCTGCTCTGGAGCGCGGACTGGCAAACTACAAAGAGGCTGGTATTGAGAATGTAAAGGGTTACGTATGCGACGTGACTGACGAGAACGCAGTCAAGGCTCTCGTAGAGAAGATTCACGCAGAGGTAGGTAACATTGACATCCTTGTCAACAATGCCGGCATTATCAAGCGCATCCCCATGCACGAGATGAAGCGCGCTGAGTTCCAGCAGGTCATCGACATCGACCTCGTAGGTCCGTTCATCTGCTCCTCAGCTGTCATTCCTGAGATGATGGAGCGCAAGGAGGGTAAGATTATCAACATCTGCTCAATGATGTCCGAGCTGGGTCGTGAGACCGTATCTGCCTACGCAGCAGCCAAGGGTGGCCTGAAGATGCTGACCCGCAACATCTGCTCAGAGTATGGCGAGTACAACATCCAGTGTAATGGCATTGGCCCGGGCTATATCGCTACACCTCAGACTGCTCCACTCCGCGAGCGCCAGCCAGACGGCAGCCGTCACCCGTTCGATTCATTCATCTGCGCCAAGACACCGGCAGGTCGCTGGCTCGAGCCTTCTGAGCTTGGAGGCCCCGCTGTGTTCCTCGCATCTCATGCCTCTGACGCTGTGAATGGCCACATTCTCTATGTCGATGGCGGTATTCTCGCATACATCGGCAAGCAGCCTAAATAAGCAGGCCATAAAAAAGGGGTTCCAATCGGAACCCCTTAATTTTTATTGACAAAAATTACATTAGAGAGCATCAGCGAGCTCAGCGCCGGGCTTGAACTTAGCAACTTTCTTAGCAGCAATCTTAATCTTCTCCTTTGTAGCAGGATTGATACCCTCACGAGCCGGGCGCTCGTTTACGCTGAATGTACCAAAACCAACAAGAGCTACCTTGTCACCAGCAACGAGAGCGTCCTTAATAGAAGCGATTGTTGCGTCAAGAGCCTTTTTTGCGTCTACCTTTGAGAGACCAGCACCAGCTGCGATCTTCTCTATCAATTCTGTTTTGTTCATAATTTGAGATAATTTTAATGAATTATTAATAGTAATAACTAAATATTTGTTCGAAATCTTTGGCAAATATAGTACAAAGTATTGAAAGAAACAACAAAAAAACGGAAAAAATAGCTATTTTATTAAAAATTCATTGCATTCTGCCCCAAATAGGCTCAAAAAAGAGATATTTTTCGTAATTTTGCGCCCAAGATTGGCCGTTAGGCAAAATGAATAGTAAATCATTAATAATGAAATCGTAAATAATATGATGTTCCGTATACCCCCCATCACCAAGAACCTGCTGATCATCAATCTGCTGGCATTCTTTGCGACATTTGTCCTGCAAATGCGCGGGATCGATTTAGCCGACATCGGAGGTCTCCATTTCTTCTTGGCTAGCAATTTCCACTTGTATCAGTTGGTAACCTACCTCTTCCTTCACGCCAATTTCATGCACATCCTGAGCAACATGTTTGGCTTGTGGATGTTCGGCTGTGTCATAGAAAATGTATGGGGCCCGAAGAAGTTCCTTTTTTATTACATCTCCTGCGGAATTGGAGCGGGACTCTTACAGGAACTTGCGCAGTTCGGTTCCTTCTATATGACGGTAGCCGAATCTGTACCTGGCGCAGGTTTAGGTACAGTCATCGAATACGGGCAACACTATGCCAGCGCACTCAACGCATGGACCACTATCGGAGCCTCGGGCGCCGTCTATGCAGTGATTCTCGCCTTCGGTATGACCTTCCCTAATGAGCGCCTGTTCATCATACCATTCCCCTTCCCCATCAAAGCCAAGTGGTTTGTGATGGGCTACGTGGCCATCGAGTTCTTCTCTGCCTTAGCTTCTTCGGGCGACGGCGTGGCTCATACGGCTCACCTCGGAGGTATGCTCTTTGGTTATCTGATGATACGTTATTGGAGGCATCATCCTGACTCCGGCTATGACCGCAGTCGCGGACAGCAGTTCTTCGACAATCTGAAGCGTAACTTCGACCAGCGACGTCAGAATCAGGGAGGCTCAGGCTATAACGGTTACGAAAATCGTCACATGCACGCCGAATATGGCTCGAAGCAAGACGATATGGAATACAATGCCCGCAAGAAGCAGAATCAGGAAGAGATCGACGCGATTCTCGACAAGATTCGCAAAAGCGGCTATGACAGTCTGACGAAAGAAGAGAAGAAGAAGCTCTTCGATGCAAGCAACCAGAGATGATCAACGGACTGAAGACTCTTACGGTGAACATCGTGGCAGGTGCCAATGTGGCCACCGTGCTGCTGCTGATTCTGGCAGGCTATGCCGACTATATCGACCCCGAGAGGTTCCCTATGCTCTCAAACATGGGCATGACGTTCCCTGTGTTCCTCATTGCCAATCTGCTTTTTCTCTTTTTCTGGCTCACATTCAAGTGGAAGAAACTCTGGATTCCCATCCTTGGTTATGCCATCGTCTATCCTCCACTGACGGTCTACATGCCCATCCATAAGACGCAGCAGGTGCCAGATGATGCCATCAAACTGATATCCTACAACGTCTGCCAGTACGGAGGCAATTACAAATACGAATTCGGCTTCGAGACCGTCTATAAATATCTCAAGGGGCAGGATGCCGATATCGTCTGTATCCAGGAAGATGTCGACAGCTGGCGGCGCTTTGTGTTCCAGTGGTACGAGAAGATCTACCCCTATAACGACACGACTATTTTCAGCAAACTGCCTACCTCGATGAACGGCGTGGGCATCCACTCGAAATTTCCCATCATCAGAAAGGAGCGTATACCCTTCGAGTCGCAAGCCAATGGGTCTGTGGCCTATTTCCTCAAGGTGAAGGGCGACACCCTGCTCGTCATCAATAACCACCTGGAAACCACCCATTTATCGACAGAAGACCGCCAGCATTATCAAGAGATCATCAAAGGCAAGGTGAGGCGCGACACGCTGAAGGAAGAGTCGATTATGTTGCTGAGCAAACTAGGGAGTTCCTCAGCTATTCGAGCCAAGCAGGCTGATGCTGTCCATGAGTACATCGAGGCCCATCGGCAATACCCGATGATTGTCTGTGGCGACTTCAATGACAACCCCATTTCCTACTCCCGAAGAACAATCGCCAAGGGACTCACCGACTGCTTCGTGGAGACCGGACTCGGCATCGGTTTGTCATATAATCAGAAAGGCTTTTATTTTCGCATCGACCACATCTTGTGCTCGAAAGACATCCAACCCTACAATTGCGAAATCGACAACGAAATGGACGCAAGTGACCATTATCCAATCATTTGCAGGCTAAAAATGACTGATAAACCTTAAAAAAATGACGAAAATCGCCAAGAAATTTTCCCACTTGCGGAAAAATGTCTATATTTGCACGCTCAAATATGCGCGAACAGAATTAAATAACAATAAATAACATCAAAAATTAAAATGCAAAACAAAGGAATTGTAAAATTTATCGCAGTGCTTCTGATTCTCGTGTGCTGCTTCTACCTTTCCTTCTCATTCGTGACACGCCACTACGAGAGTAAGGCTGCCGCTATGGGTGAGGAGGCTGGTGCGGAGTACCTCGACTCAATCAAAAACGAGAAGGTGTATATGGGCATCTATTCTCTGAAGCAGTGCCGTGAGATGGAGATTGGCCTGGGTCTTGACCTGAAAGGCGGTATGAACGTAATCCTCGAGGTATCTGTACCCGATGTTGTCGACGTGCTCGCCGACCACAAGACAGACGCTACCTACAAGAAGGCTATGGAACTTGCCAAGAAGGAAGAGGAGACCAGCCAGAATGATTTCATCTCTCTGTTCGTGAAGTATTGGAAACAAGAGGCAGGCGGACGTCCCCTCGCTGCCATCTTTGCCACTCAGCAGATGAAGGGCAAGGTGAGCACACAGTCGACAGACGCCGAGGTAGAGAGTGCTCTCCGTGCTGAAGTACAGTCGGCTGTCGACAACTCTTTCAACGTTGTGCGCAACCGTATTGATAAGTTCGGTGTTGCTCAGCCAAACATCCAGAAGCTCGAAGGCCAGAGCGGCCGTATCATGGTCGAGATGCCTGGTATCAAGGAGCCTGAGCGTGTTCGTAAGCTCCTCCAGGGTTCTGCCAACCTTGAGTTCTGGGAGACCTATAACAGCAATGAGATTACTCCGCTGCTGGCTCAGCTAAACCAGCGCTACGCTATCACTGGTGGCGATGCTGCTCCTGCTGACACTGCTGCCGTTGCCGAGGAGGCTGCTCCTGCCGATACAGCAGCAGCTACTACTGGCGACCTCGCTGCCAAACTGGCAAAGAAGGACGACAAGGCTGACAGCAAGGCCGTCGAGGCTGCCAAGAAGCAGAACCCGCTGTTCGCTATTTTCCAGCCCACACAGGGTAACACACTCGCCGTCGTAGGTTACGCCAATGCCCGTGACACCGCTGAGGTCAACAAGATCATCTATTCCGAGCTGGCCAGCCAGATATTCCCTGCCGAGCTGAAGCTCCGCTGGGGTGCCAAGCCTGAGGACTTCGGGGAGAACACCAAGGGCGACATCTTTGAGCTTTATGCACTGAAGGTGACAGAGCCAAGCGGCCGTGCTCCACTGGAAGGTGACGTCATCACCAGTTCTAAGGATGACTTCGAGCCAAACTCAGGCCGTCCATGCGTATCTATGCAGATGAACTCCGACGGTGCCCGCCGCTGGAGCCAGATCACCAAGCAGAACATCGGCAAGGCCGTAGCCATCGTGCTCGACGACGCTGTCTATACAGCTCCCCGTATCCTGAGCCAGATCGACGGTGGTAACTCTCAGATTACTGGTAACTTCACCATCGAGGACACCAAGGACTTGGCTAACACGCTGAACTCTGGTAAGATGCCGGCTCCTACCCGCATCGTGCAGGAGGAAGTTGTAGGTCCTTCACTGGGTGCTCAGTCTATCCAGCAGGGTATCATCTCATTCATCGTCGCATTCATCCTGCTGATGATCTACATGATCATGCTTTACGGTTTCATCCCAGGTATCCTCTCAGATATCGCCCTGCTCTTCAACCTGTTCTTCACACTCGGTATCCTGACCTCATTCCAGGCCGCACTGACGATGCCTGGTATCGCCGGTATCGTGCTGACACTGGGAACGGCTGTGGATGCCAACGTGCTGATCTACGAGCGTATCAAGGAGGAGCTGAAGAAAGGTCTGAGCGTGAAGGAAGCCCTCAACAAGGGTTACTCTAACGCCTTCAGCGCTATCTTCGACTCTAACTTCACATCACTGATTACGGGTATCATCCTGCTCTACTTCGGTACAGGTCCTGTGAAGGGCTTCGCAACAACCTGGATCATCGGTATTCTCGTATCCTTCTTCACTGCCGTATTCATGACACGTGTCGTTTACGACTACATGCTCTCTAAGGATAAGTGGACTGACCTCACTTTCGTGACAGGCTACTCTAAGAACCTCATGCAGAATGCCAAGTACAACTTCATGGGTATGTACAAGAAGACCTTCACCATCTGGGGTGTAGCTGCCATCCTGTTCTGCATCTCGTTCGCTGTTCGTGGTCTGAGCCAGAGCATCGACTTCACTGGTGGTCGCAACTACGTGGTTGTGCTCGACAAGGTTACTCCTGTAGAGGATGTACGTAAGGCTATGGCTGGCGCATTCATCAATACGATGGGTGAAAAGGCTAATCAGGAGGCGAACACCTCTGTCATCGCCCTCGGTGCCGACGGTAAGACCGTTCGTATCTCTACCAACTGGGATATCGAGTCGAACAGTCCTGATGTCGACGACCAGGCTGAGACAATTCTCTTCAACACACTGAAGAAGGCCAATCTCGTCAGCCAGTCAGATGTAGAGGCATTCAAGAACCCCGATGTTCGCGAGGGTGGTTCTATCATCAGTTCTGCAAAGGTAGGTCCTTCAGTGGCTAAGGATATCACTTACGGTGCCATCATCTCTGTGATCATCGCCCTGATTGCCATCTTCCTCTACATCCTGCTCCGCTTCCGCAACCTCGCCTTCTCTGTAGGCGCTACCGTTGCATTGGCGCTCGATGCACTCGTAGTAATCGGCTTCTACTCAGTACTCTGGGGTTGGGTGCCCATGTCGCTCGAGATCGACCAGGTATTCATCGGTGCTATCCTGACTGTGATTGGTTACTCTATCAACGATAAGGTGGTTGTGTTCGACCGTATCCGTGAGAACATCAGTCTTTACGGCAAGCGCGATCGTCAGCAGCTGTTCAACGACTCGCTGAACCAGACACTGGCTCGTACCATCAACACCTCAGTGACGACTCTGATCGTGCTGCTCGCAATCTTCATCCTTGGTGGTGATTCGATCCGCTCGTTCTCATTCGCCATGATCCTTGGTGTCATCTTCGGTACACTCTCTTCACTCTTCATCGCTGCTCCTGCGGCCTACCTGACCTTAGGTCGCACCATCAAAGAAGATGAGATTGAAGCT
>Ga0247609_10002892_pt1 | contig 17751 bp, 28 predicted proteins | sample 172DNAGHGlowgp2_FD_193487 | JGI IMG/M metagenome (GOLD analysis project Ga0247609, IMG submission 193487) | Sheep rumen microbial communities from Palmerston North, Manawatu-Wanganui, New Zealand - 1728 DNA GHGlow gp2 | ecosystem: Host-associated > Mammals > Digestive system > Stomach > Rumen ...
AGATTGATTTTTGATGATGTTGATAATGTTGGAGAAGAATGCGATAAAATTATTAATAATGAAAACCTACTTAATCCTAAGAACGGATATAATGTTTACGCAGACCTCAGGAATAATAGAGGTCGTTTCAAAAAAAATGATGTTTTTAGTGATGACCTCTGTTTATTATTCTGTTGGCATAAAAACATTCAATATCTTGTTAGAACATTAGGTTTAGAACGAAATACTATTAGTAATCGCCTTGCTAACTTCGAATTATTCGAAAATGACTATTTTGCAAGAAATATTGCAAGATATGATGATTATAATTTCACTTCTATGAGATTATTATATTTAGAAGAGGTTTGTTTGACTGCAAATCAAATTATGGATAAAATGTTACACAGGTATAATGTTAGTGGTATGTTAAGGGTTACTCCAAGAAAAATCAGTAGCTTTTATTCTGTTCAACATATACCTTCCGTTAAAGACAAAAAACAAGGTTGTTTAGTATTTTGTCCAAAAATAGAAAGAGTAGAGAAAAATGACTGATAAAGATAAACAAAAAGCCTTGGTTAAGTACTGTATGAAGTATAAACGAGGTGGAAGAATTAATAATGCAGTAAAAACAATAGGATGGTCATTAAATCACTGTAATGGAAGTAAAGATGATGCAAAATTTGCAGCATTTTTACTTAATTTATTAATAGAAGATGATAAGGATGCCTAAGGATAATTATCGTATTTCATCTAATTTTAGACCAGGTAAAAAATCCATTGAGAGAGATGTAAAGGGGTTTTTTGAGGATTTTGAATCTTTTTACGATAAAGTCTTATCTCGTCATACTCCTGATTTTCCTTATGAGTTGAGAGACCCTTATGGATTTGCTTTATTATGTGAGGATTATAAGGAAAATGAGAGTAATACAGAGGAAAATATTACATGTAAAGAGGCTTTTAACAATAAAATAAAAAGCCCATATGATAGTGTTTTTAAATATCAATTTCCATTTAAAATTCTTTTAGATTTATTATATCGTGGTTATTATTTTGATTATGACTTGGCTATGAATATTTATAATATGCAAAGAAATCCCTTAGCGATTTTTATGCAAATTATGAATGGTCATGGTTATATAATGAATAGGTTAAAACCCAATAAGAAAAAAGTTGGAAAACTTATGAATTATGCTTATGACAGCAAAATAACCCTAAATGAAGATGATTATATTGATATTCCTTATAAACATCGTGTGTGTGATGGTAAAACTTGGCCATGTATTGTTTCACCAAGTTACATTCATGCCAGAATAACTAAAGCTGATACTGATGGTTTTGGTGAAGGATTGATTGTTATAAATGACTCTGACCTAATTATTGATGTTTTAAAAATCAACGATTTATGGTTAGTTGATACTCCTTTAGAAAATCGCTTAAAGTTTTCTGTTCATTTTAGAGACTATGAACCTGTTCAATATATGAAAGCCTTTAGTTGGAGAAGTGTTTTTCAGGCTGCTCGTATTATGAAGTGTAATAAAGAGGTGGGTGTTCTTGTTAGACCTTGCCATGAGGATTACTTTAAAAACACTTGGTTTGAATGGTCTGAAAATAGTTTACTGTATTGCTGTCTAATTAATGGTGAATTAAAGATTTCTGGAAGAAAAAGGTCTAAACCGGATTTCTATACTCTTAACGGTTTTCTTGGGGAAGTTGACCCTCATGAAGAAAGGGTTTATGAAAGAATCTGGTTAGATGATTTTGATATTCAAGAATTTAAAATGATTTTGGAGTTGTGATAATTGCCTATTATTAAAATAGAACTTGATGGTGACCCTTTAGAATTTAAGGTTATTCCTCTAAACAGTAAAATCTATAATACTGTTGTTCAAAGACATGTTAACAATGAGGGTTTTATTGATAGGCCAGGATTATTAGCTCATATCGTTAAAAACCCCGTTATGTCTCGTTCTGATTGGGGGGAAGTCCCTTCATCTATGATTACCCGTATAAGCAGAAGTATAGAGCATTACATTGATAGTATTGACGAAAAAAAGAGGGAATTAAGAGAAATCTATATGGCCATTCATGTTCTTGATGATGAAATTGACGATTTATATCGTTTTTTAGGTAATATTGAAGATGATGATTGGGCTTGGGGTTTAATAAAAAATAAAGAAGGTAAAATTAATATCTTAAAAGATAAAAGAGACAATATAAAAAAATCATTAGAATATTTAGAAGATGATGATGTTATTTTCGAAGAAACTAAAGAAATTTCTTATGAGGTGCAATAATGTTTTATAATCCGTATAATTGGAAAATAGAAAAAGATGGTACAAGAACAAAAGTTGATGTTAAAATGGATGTATTTCCGGGAAAAATGGTTTGTAAGAAAAAATGTCTTTTAGATGAATTAACAGAAACTTCATTTGTGAGAGATTGTATTAACCTTGAAGTAACTAAAACTTTAGAAGAAATTAAGGATTTACAGGCTCAAATTAAAGAAAAAGAAGCTATCTTAGAAAAATTGTTGGTTAAGATGAGTGAAAAAGATGAGAAAATCATTGAGATTTCTCATCAATTACCAATTTTTGAAAAATAAACCGAAACCTTTATATATAGGGTGTTACCAATATTATATTGTGTGTGAGAAAATCATGCACATTTATTATAGGACGATGGTAAATCGAAACCTTTATATATAGGTTGAGATATATATTATAATTGGTGGTGAGATATCATCATCTCTTATAATAAATAATAAAAATATAAACACATGTAGAAAGCATAAATCAGGGGGGAGTTCTATTATCTCTCTCCTCCTCTTATGTCAGACTTAGAGGTTATACTCTGGTCTGGCTTCTAATACAAATATGGTGATGGTTTTCATCTGATGCAAGAGGTGTTTGTTTCAGATGGCTAAAGAAGCTCTTTTTTTTCAAGCTTCATTTCATACGAGGGTTTGGTACCCCTCGTTCTCGCTTCTTTAGTGTTTATGTTTAGTCAGATGTCGGGTTTGTTTGGCAGGTTCGATTCCTGTTTCCGACTATATTTGTTCAATATACCACTTTGTAGGTATATAGGGAGACTCTAGTCACCGATGGTTCGGGGCTACTCCCTTTTTATCACCTTTTGGTGAAGAGTCAAGGTTCGACTACAAAATTCAAGGGGGAGTGGTTCTCCTCCTAATTTCACCTATATTTTATATGGCAGAGTAGGTTAGTTGGTTTAGACCGCCTGTCTTGTAAACAGGATGTCATGGGTTCAAGTCCCATTTCTGCCTTTTTGGACCTCTTGGTTCAACACTTTCATAGAATCGACCTTAAATTATTGTATAGGCTCATCCTCTTTTTGGATTTTGAGGGTGGGCCTATTTTTTTAAGGGATAAACCTATATATATAGGAAATATATATATAATTAAAAAAACAAAAATCATATTGGGGTGAAAAAAATTGAAAATGATTTATTTGCGAACATAAAGCCGATTATCAAAACTCAGGAAAAAAGAAAACAAATAATTGATAATGCATGGAAAAAGAAAATCCGAAAAAGGGATAAATATAGATGTCAATGCTGCGGAAAAAAAATCCGTAAGAAATTAGAAGTTCATCATATTATGCCTTTTGCGAAGTATGAAGATTTGGCAAAAAATTCGGGGAATGCAATCTGTCTATGTCATAAATGTCACAAAAAGTATCATGACATATATAGGGAGAGGGAAAATTCTGTTACTTTTGCACAATACTTAAGGGATTATGGAAGGATAGTGAATTAAAATGCAATTCTATAATAAAATAAAGACATATATGATGAGAAAGATGAAATGGGAGATGAAAGATTTGGAAATTGGATACGAAAAAAAGTACGATATTCTCGGAATACTCATTCCGGAAAAAGATTATAAAATAGAAAACACAATAGAGGTTGAAGCAGGGTTTTTAATCGATGTTGATAAAAAAGGAAAAATCGTTCAAATTGAAATTCATAATGTTTGTGATAGAATAAATGAAAGTAAAAAATACATTGAAAATGCAAACATAGAAGTGTATGTCGATGTTTATGATTTTTCTTATTTAATTACGGTTGATTTTAATGACGGAGAAAAACAGATTAAACAAAGAATCCTTAGATGAGTTTCTAAGAAACTTTTCTTTTAAATATGGATACTATTATGATGATAGTTTTAAAAATCCTTTTAAGCAAAGAAGAGGATTAAATTGCTCTGATAATGCTGACAAGCGAATGGCAATTGAATTTATTAAAAATGAGATTGTTAGGGAGGCTACTCCTGAAGAGCTCGAATGGATTAAAAAGCAACCTAAGATTGATATTGAAGAGCATCCAGAACTTAAGCCTATTTTAAAATGGCTTTTAGAGAATATATTTTAATTACGAACTTTTTAAAGTTCGTATACTTGTTTTTTTTAAAAATTTTTTGTGAAAACTTACATCCAAACCAAGCATGCACAATCCTTTTCTGCTTATTTTGGACACTCTCCTGCTTTTTTAGGTCAGGTATAAAATACCTATAATCTTTAAATAAATCAAAAATCTAAGTATCCACAAGCCTTGTAGGCGAGAACGGGACACTCTCGTTCTCTTACAAGGCTAATGGCACTCTTATACAGTGTCATCTGATGAAGCACCATCTTTGAATTCCCGATTTTGGAATTCAAGCAATGTGTGTGCTTCTATGACCACCAAAAGAAAATTCTGGTGGTATTATTAAAAAATAAGAACGGAGAATAGATTATGAACCACAGAAATGAAATCGGTTCTTTGGTCTTTGCTGACCTTGAAAGAGCCCAGAAAGGGTTCCAATTGACCTATGCAATGAATGTAGGTGCTTTTGGAACAGAAGAAGGTAAAAGATTGTTGAAAGAAACCATGGAAAGCCTCAATGCTATCCAACAAGCAGAAATGTTTGTTATAGACGGTGTTGACCAAATTATGGACGCTGTAACCCGTGAATTTGAAAAAGCAGGATTTTCCTTTTACAGTCCTGAATTTAGAGCAATCACAAGGATTGTTAAAGCCTGCTACTCCCTAATATTGGCTGAATCCAATGCTAGGGAATTTAAAGCTGGAGGAATCCCTAAAAAATACCAACCTTAAAGGTTGGTATTACCTCCAACTTTATTTTATTTTTTATTTTTTATTTTTTATTTTTTATTTTTTATTTTTTTTATTTTTACTATATTTATGTGGGCAAAATACCAAGGATGCTAACTCGCCTTTCCCTCAATTACCTTCGATTTCAACAAATAATTTTTTTCAAACTCTAAACATATATATCTATCTATTTTTTTGACTATTTTTCTTTTTCTTTTTTTTTGACTATTTCAAACCACTCGTGGTCGACAAAAAGTCTGTATAGTAAAAATTTTTAAAAAATAAGGTAAATATTAATAGAGTTTACCATAAGATACATTAGTTTTATTCTATTCAGACAATCGATTTCAATTTTAAAAAAATAAATTCTTTCTTTTACTTTATTCTTCAAAAAAATATTCTTTCAATAAAACAAAATACAACAAACAGTTCTATCAAGACATTTATAGAATATCTCCAAAGAATAATAACAAATATCATTTTGAAAATATAATCATATTACTTTTGAAAAGAGTTGGTCATCATCTCCGTGGTCGACCATAAAGTCTATACAACAAAAATTTTCTAAAAAGAAACATGATAATAACAAATCACCAAAGAGCCACAATTATTTTATAGTACCTTTCGGTACCATATTTTCCCATTCATTTTCATATACCCCTGGTTTAATACTCGGGGTTTTTAGTGAATTGTTTCTTGGGTTTCATTTCAAGTAATATTCATAAATTTATCAAAAGGAGGTGAAAAATATGGATAGATACAGCATCATCTCGTACGAAGATGAATACGGGATTGAACCAGTACTCGAAGACGAGTATGAAATAGAACCTGTTAAGTTCTATTTTAAAAGAGAATTCAGTATCTTTGGATTCTCAATAAATATAGAAATAATAAGGTGAGAATCAGTGATGAAAAAAACGAGTAGGGCGGAATCCCTACAAAACTCCATAGGAGGTGAGAAGGATGAATAATGTCCTTAGAATCCTTTTAGATGATGATATTTCAGATATCATCTTATCCAAAAAAGAAAAAGAACAGGCTGGAGTCTATGAAATGACTCCAGAACAAATGGAAGAATTCATGAGATTAGGAGATAAAATCTTCTCCTAATCTCATTTTTTTCGTGGCCGCCCCATTCATCAACATAATAAAATTTTGTAAAATGAAAGGTGATACAAATGAGTAAAAACTATAAAGAGCCGTTAAGCTCTGAAAAAAAATATAATACCAGAAATACTTCTGGTGAAACTAAAATAGCAAAAGCTATTCTACAAAAATGCAACTTTGAAGCTGTTCCTTCAGTTTCAAAAGAAGCATTCCAAAAATACTTAGAAGTAATACTTCCAAGTATAAACAAAAAAGTTAAACCAAGTTTAGCTATTAAAGTAATGCTCAGAGGAGCATTTCTAATAGAAAGAGATGGAAACATCTCTTTAGGAGAAAAAGGGAAAGAATTACTTTCCCAATAAATTTTCTTCTTTTATCATTTTTTTCGTGGTCGCCCATTCATTCATCAGCATAAAAATTTTGAAAATGAATAAGGAGGTGAAAAATATGGAGATTACAAAAACTGTTTTTGGTTTTAATTTAAGTATTGAAATCGAAAACAATTTAGTCTTCAACTTTGAATTTAAAGAAGAAGACGAAACTAGTTCCCATGACTTATGTTATGATAACTGGCTCTTGTGTACAATCACAAGAAATGGCACCCCAATACTTGGAAAAGAATATTGGGGATAATTGTATAAATTTTTGCACTCCATTCCACTAAAACAAGGCCTATTAGGAGATTAATGGAGTGATTCGATGAAAATCGAATATTACAATAATATCCATGATAAAAAATGTGGATATTGTTGTTCTAAAAGTCATATTAGAGTAAATATGGCTCATCATGAGTTATCCGTACAATTAAAAGCAACAATTGTACATGAAATAACTCATACATTACTCCATTTCAATAGGAAACATTACTCCCCTATTGAAAAGGAATATCAAGCTAGATTGGCAGAATACAATTACTGTCATTCTCTTGAATCAAAAAGAGCTCTTATATATTATAAAAAGCTTTTAAAGAAAGAGAATAAAAATCTGGCTCCTTTAAGAGAAGAGGTGCGAAGAATCTATCCTGAGATACTTCGTATCTCTTCTCTTTCGTGGTCCCACATTCATTCATCAACATAAAAATTTTGAAAATGAATAATGGTGAAAAAAATGACTTTGTTCTATAATAAGGAGCTCCGTTTACTCCTTGAAATTTGTATATTGTTGTTGAAAGCAAATAGAAAAATTATTTCTGCAAAAGAACTTGATTCCATATCTGAAGTTCATTTTAAAGCAAACAGAGTATCTGGCAGATTATCTTTGTTAGATAAAACTCTTGGTTTAAAAGAACCTCTAGCTATTGGTACATGTTCTATTAAAAGAAATGGTATCGAATTTGATTCTATAGAATTAAAATACCCTTTGTGGTATTATGAAAAAATGTTAGAAGAAATTAATAGAAATAAATTTGTCTCTGAAATGAGAAGTTCTGATATTTGGCTTCCTTTCTATAAAGAAGATGAGGCAAAAAAACAAGTTGTAGAAAATGCTTCTTGTTATAAAGGACTAAAGATTAGACAAAAAACAATCTTTGGTATTGGAAGTAAATCTATTTGTTTAATAGATGAAAATGGAAAAAAAGATTTCCATTGGTTTATTCTTCCTAAACATATGATATTTCAAAAAAATGCTCATGGAGATGGTTTCAAATTAGCAAAAGAAATTATCTCAGAACATGATTTTGTTTTTGATGAAAGACATTTATCATATATAATATATGATAGAAAGATAACAGATAAATTGGCTAAAGATGAGATGGGAGAGAATTAATCTCTTCTATTTTCTTCTTTTTCGTGGTCGCAATCAGTCCACAAACATAAAAATTTTGTGAATCGTTGACTTGCTCGTAGTCGATGATTACAAATAAAATGAGGTGAATTAATATGAGCAACATTTTAAAAGGTACTACTAAAATAGATTATAGTACCAAAACAAACGAAGAGATAGGGGGTGAATATTCTAAACAACTTTATTGGTATCTTCGAGATGATTTAAACGAAGACCTTAGTATTAAAATGGGCCGTTACATTACCCGTAACACAAGAAACCCTCAAAAAGACAAAATAATTATAAATGCATATGAAAGAAGTATGCAAAAATTAGGATTAAATCCTAATACAAAAGAAATTATAAAAGCTGCTCAACATGATAATGATGCAGTCTTTTATGGATATGTGGGTCCAAAAAACTCACTCCTTCAAATATTTTATTCTGTTTTTAAAAATATAAAACATGTACTTGAAGAAAAACACAAGTATATGGGGTGTGAAGTAGACTTAAAAGAAATAAAAGAATTCTCTACTTTTATAAATATAATTTCTTTAGAAAATAAAAAAGGAGAAGTTGTAGGAATTGGAAAAAACAGTATTTGTTTAAAGGATTCACAAGGACATAAAGAATTCTTTTGGTATCTTTCTCCACCACTTAAATATAATAACTGTGGAGCACATGGAGGAGATATAGCTTGTTATTTAGTAAATAAATATGGGGAATAATCTCCCCATTTCATTTTTTTCGTGGCCGCTCCATCATCAAATCACGGAAAATTTTTGAAGATGATGATGGCTAAGAATGCTGTTGATTATCTTTAAAGACCTGTGATTTAGTTCGTTTTCATAGGCTAGTGTGGTATACTGCTAAAATAAGACCATGCACCTGGTTATATACCGAAAATATTATAGGAGGTGTATCAAATGAACTCTAAAATTTTAGTACCTAAAGTCCAAATAGGTGCTATCTCAATTAAAAACTTCACAGGAGGTGAAATAGATATAGAAAAAATAAGTTCTGAGGTAACAGTTAAAACCTGTCCTACAGAGTATTTAGCAAAAATCCCTTCTCATGAATTAAGAAGAGAAATGGAAGATTGTAAAAAAGAATTAAATTCCTTACCAAAATCCTACTCCATTATAAATGGGGTTGTTAAAAGGAATATAAATGTTAACCAAAAAAGAATTCTTGAATTAAGAGAAAGAATTAAAGTAGGTTACATAATCCTTAATAGAAGAAAAAGTAAAGTCCATGAAAGAATATTCAGGACTCGCAGAATTACAACCTCCTTAAATGAGAGTCTTGAATATGAAATCATGAGATTCAACCCATCTATGATTAGGAAACCAACCTATGAGATGAAAAACGGTGATAAAATGAAGAAAAATCAAGTTCATGATGATTCATTCGTGGATGAATTTGGAGAATTCCACGAAAGAATCTATAAGGAGTGTATTGCTCCTTATACAAAAGTAAGGTCTCTAAGACCAAGAGATATCTTAATCCTCCATAGAAGTGGAAGATTATGTATCGATATGAAAGAAGGAGTTAAAACAACTCTTAGCTTCAAAGGCATTCCAGAAGATGAGGATGCCATTGAAATGGCCTTACAAACTGCTTTAAAAGCAGGAAGACAACTATTCGTAGCTCTTCCAGTAGGAGGAAGAAAGGATAAAAAATATGGGGAATTCCCAATGCCTTCCTCAGATTACTATCTGAATACGAATAAAGTTGTTCCTTTAGACCAAATTACCATCAAAGTCTATAAACCAGAGATTGACGGTAAAAATCCTAAAGCCAAAGAAGTAATTAATGAATACAGAGGTACAAACAAAGGATATGCCCCTGTATACACCTACGACGAAGTAGGTCACATTAGAGACTTTGTTCCAGAACTACTAAGTTATAATCATATGGAATATAGTGATAAATGTGTAGTTCTCTTAGGAACAAAAAATAGAATGAAATTCATTGATGAAAGAATTAAAACTAACAATCATTTCAGAAATGATTTCTATAACTTCATCAAAGGACAAAAAATCATTGGATATAATGGACAAACATCCAGATGTACCAACAAAAGAATTGTTGTTGATGAAGATGGTAAAGTTCAAGTCTTTGGTTTAAATGTCAAAGGAACTCCAGAAGAAAACCTAAAAGGTTATCTAAGGAGTTTTGACAAAGTCAAAGAGCATCTAAATGAAGAAGCTCTTGAACTATTAGAAATAGCTGATGCTCAAGATGGTAGACAAACTATTGACAATCTTGAGCATGACTTAAGATTTGAATTAAAATATCTTAAGAATAAAACTTCCTCAGAACTCTATTATCTAATAATGGGAGTAGAAGAAGAAATCACAAATCTTCCAAGAGAAGTTACATACCTCTCTACATTAGAAGGTTATGTAGAAGAATTTGGAAGAAGTTTATACATTCAGAGGTTAAATTCTCTAAGAATGAAAGTAGGTTCTAAAAAAGAAACTGCTCTTCTTAGAGTCCTTCAATCCTTCAAATCAACAAAAGAGATTGAAGAAGAAGAAGGAAAAGGTCTCACAGATGACCTTAAAGACCTTGTAAGTATTGAAGAGAAAGCTACAGATTCTTCATACAAGAAGAGTAAAAACCTCTTCAGTCAACAATTAGGAATTCTTAATAGGAACCAAAATCCATTAAATATGGAAGGAGAAATAACCCTCCTTGAAGATAAGAAATGGAGAATGAGAGGAGGCCCAATCAGCTTCCCAACAAACGAAAAACTTCCTAGAAGGAATATTCCATTTGTACAAAGGAAAAAAGAAGTAAAAACCATTGAATATGAAGCAACAATGTTCTCAAGAAATATAGATGTTTCAATTAGAACAAGATGTGTTAAAACAAAAATGGGTTGGAAAAGTATCCCAATAGGAATAAGAGTTAAGAGTGAGAGAGAATCTCTCTTCTCTTCTTCCATTGAAAGAACCAAAATCAATCCTAATTGGGTTGGTTTTGTACTTGACCATCCAGTTTGGTTAAACTATTTAGAGTCTTTAAAACCTTCCAAAGTAAAAGAAGAGATTGTTGAAATAAAAACTCTAATGAACTTACTTGAAGAAAGATTTGAAGAATGTAAGAAGGAAGCAATGAAGTGCAATGACAAAAATGCACAAGAGAGATTCAATAAAGAAACCAAAATCTTCCTTCCAGAAAATAGAGTTCAAGCAAAAGTATTTAACTTCCCAGTAGAATTACCTGGGAAAAAATACAGAGTAAAAACATCTTATTGGAGAATTAGTTGCCAAATTGGTAGTATGTATCCAAAACACCTTAGATACACAGTAAAAGAATTCCAACATGTTCCAAGAAGAGAAATCCTCCGTAAAAGAAGAGGAAGAAAATCTACTTGGGATAAGTACCAAGAAAACAAAGGAAGAATTTCAACTGTAAATATCTTCGACGAAAGAAATAGAAGTATCCTTTTCGATAAAGAAAACCCTTGTACAGAAGTATGGAAGAAAGTTAGTTGGAAACAGTTCCAAGCTTCTGAACAAAAAGCTTACCAATTCTCTGGAAGAATTGTGTTTGATGAGAAGAAACATGAGTTTGTGAGAATTCCTCACACCTCACCTTCTTCTTTTAAAGTATTACACACTATCGGAAATGAAAAAGGAGAGATTGACCACTACATCATCGATATTAATGGTAAAAGACTCTATGCAAAAGGAGATTTATCAATCCTTAATAAAGAATCTATCTCTTTCACAGGAACAAGGAAACCAACCAAACAAACTCCAGAGTTTGTAAAACAAACTGTAAAAATGTTCCTTGAAGATGATGATTATGTCACAGTTGCTGGAGGAGCAGAAGGATGTGATACAATTGTTCATAGAACCACACTTCATAATAAAGGTAAAACAATTATAGTTTTAGCTGGTGGATTCAATGGACAATATGTCAAAACAAATCAGATAAAACATAAACATGTTCTCGACAATGGAGGATTAATCCTTTCAGAACATCCTCCTGAATATGTTCCAACAGGAAAAGACTTTGTTTTAAGAAATAAAGTAATTGCTGCTTTATCTGATAGATTAGTAGTTTTTGAAGGAAGAGCTGGAACTACTCATTGTGCCAACTTTGGAGCACAAATGGGTAAAGAAGTTCTTGTACAACCTGGTACAAGAAATAGTGCTAAGATAATATCTAGTACAAAAGGAAGACCATTCTTCCCTATAGAAGGGTATTATCCCTTCTAATTCTTTTTTTTAATTGCATTTTTTTCGTGGTCCCACCATCATCAACTGACGGAAAATTTTTGAAGATGATGATGAGTGATAAGAATGATGATTATTACTATTACGATGATGATTATCTTCAAACATAATAAGGAGAATTAATATGAGCATGAAAAAATTATATGCACCATTTGCGATAACGAAAGTACGAAGAAAAGTAGCATACTGTAATAATAATATAATACCATTGTTAGAAAAGAGGAAAATAAAATGGAATATGGATACCAGAAGAATTATATTCTGTGAAAAAACATTTCCTATGAAGGATATTGACGATGGTAATGCAGAAGAGTTCATCAAAAGTTTAATTTATGAAGATGGACAAGCAACTTTGACTCTATATAAATAAGATGGCATTAGAGAGATATGAATATGATATTCGATAATATGAATATAAATAATCTCTCCGCAAAAAATGTTCTAATAATTAACTATTATTCAATTTAATAGTTAGTTATGAATAAAGTTGAATTTGAATTAGAATTCGAAATTTGAATTTTAATTTCTTTCCGCTTTATTGTACTATAATCAACAAATAAATAGTTGATTACAAATAAAGTTGGATTTGAATTAGAATTCGAAATTCGAGTTTTAATCTCTTTCCGCTTTATTGTACTATAACCAACAAACAAATAGTTGGTTATAAAAAAAATAAAATTTTGGTGAAAATATGAAAAACAATGAAAACATAAGCATGAGCAACTTGACCGATGAACAAATCGCAACAATGTATGAAGATATAGGATTTGGTTTTGACGAAGTTCCAGAAGAAATAGTTGAACCTGAAACTAAAACTTCTGAAGAAAAAGATAAACCAAAATTTGTCTTTACCTTTGAAGAACAGTTCGAAGATGAGAAAGAAAACTTCGAACTTCCAGAACTCTATAAAAGAATGAAAGAAGTCCTTGTTCAAAACTCAAAAGCAATGAGCAGAGCAAGATTTTACATCAAAGGAGAAGACGAAAATGGTCTTCCATTTGGTAACTTTAATGGTGCAGGTAACCGTGCCATTACAATGTACCAACCTGACCACCCAGAAGCAGGTACAGGTAGGAACTATGGTAAAATGTTCTACAGATGGACCAATCCAAAAGTAATGGGATTAATGGATGCCATCTTCGAAGAATGTGGTTGGGATAAAAACAAACTAATGGAGGAATAATTCCTCCATACTTATTTTTATTATATGGTGATATTATGAGAGATAAAACCTATGAAGTTGTGAGAAACCCTCACGACAATAGATGGAAAGTTGTCGAACTCGGAGATGAATTCGGGGTCGCATTTGCAGACTGTGAAACTGAAAAAGATGCTCGCTCACAAGGAGCACTCTTCCTCGGAATTTCTGAGGAAGATATATTATAGGTGATTATTATGACAAGAAAAATCTCTACTAAATATGCTGATTATGAAGTATCAGCAATCGGCTTCTTCAGAGATGGAGAAGATGTATTCAGTTGTCAGAATGACTGTGATAACTGCCCAGTCTTATGTGAGATTGGACAGTTAAACAGAACTTTAGGAGTGGGAAAATGAGCACTCCTAAATCACTCTATCCAAAGAAGGAGGCACCGGCTATTCCACCAATGCTTCCTTTGTTTATAGTGTTTCTGATTATTTTCGCAATGGCTATTGCTTTAGCGGTGGCTTGCACAAGCCCATATAATATGGCATGGGCTTAAATTTTATTTTAGAGGTTTGATATTATGGATATTCAAAGTTTAATTAAATCTGGGAAAGTCTCCGTCAAAGGAGACGATGTAATCGGCTGTGAAACTGTTAAAAACTGTGGTCTTAAATATAAGATTACAGACACTGAAACCGGTAGGTTTCAAGTAATCGATATGGAAGGCTTCGCATTCGGGGACGGTGCTTCTATTAAAGGAGCGGTGATTTCCGCATTAAGGTGTGGGGTTCGTATGAAGGACATTAACTTTAATGGGCACTGGGTGCCTATTAGAGAATGCCTTCAGGCGGTGAAAGACTAAGACAAAAAGCGATTAAAAATCAGAGTGGAGAGGACTATGCCACGGCCATTTGGTTCTCCTCCTCTCTCCGCTCTATTGTACTTCTAATAAAATAATTATGTATTTAATTAGAGGTGCTGAGGCGAAAGCCTCTTAAAAAACTAATTCATGGTGATGGTTCAACCATTAACATGGTCTCCAGAGGTGGGAGTGGTGACCCCACCTCGCAATTAAAATTATTAAATGAGGTTTTAAAATGAGTTTTGAAATGGAATCTTATAGAACAAAATATCATGATTTGATTAAGGAATTAATCAAAAGAGATTACAGCATAGACTTAAGAAAATTAGAAAAAATTGTGTTTGTAATGAAAGAAACCAACTGCGAAAGTGTAGAAGATTGGGATAGAATTCAAACATATTTGGAAAAATATAGCGAAGAAACAAGAAAAACATATCCGAACTGGTTTGATGAAACATCTTTTGATTTATATGTAGAGTATTTACATGAACTCAAAGGTATGGAGAAACCTTTATTCCCAGAAGAGGATATATATACTATAACCCAAAGAGTGAGACAAAGAAAAAAACAAATAAAAAAAGAATATTTAAAGATTATGCCAAGTGAAATTATAAAAGGAATTAAAGAAGACCCGTATGCATATGAATTTAAAGTTACTATGGGGGATTAAAATGTATGTTATAATATCCAAAGAAGAATTCGAGGACTTCTGGGGCGAAACCGTCCATATCGGCGATGTCCTCGAGACCGTAATGATTGAAGAAGAACAAGAGTTAAAAAGATACCTGTTGGATAAATACGGACCAACAGGCGAGAATATTAAAGTGAAATACAGAAGAAGTATAGACGGTTAAACAATCGGAGGAAAACAATGATAACTGAAAACGATAAAAGAAAATACCCAAGCGAATTCATAGAAGAGTTTAAAGAATCAGCATTAAAAGCAATGAATCACATAAGAGAAAACTTTATGGATTATGCACAACCCCCAGAGATAAGAGGATACAGCAACACATTCAATGCATATAAAATAAGAAATGCATTCGACGAATTAATCCTAAAAGACGGATTCGAAATCGATGCAACAACAGTAAAACATGCCCATGGAATAGGAAACAATAATAAATGGGACGTCGTAGACAAAGACATGAACAAAGTCGGAGACTTCTATGCCAACGACAACATGTACCAAGGAGTATACCTTGGAGTACAGATACAAGAAAAAACCATAGACAGATTTGAAATCTGTAGTGGAGGATTCATAAGAGAACCGGAATAGATAAAAGGAGATGAAAAGATGAAGTTTATAGCCCAGAAGATAGGAAACAGAGTTCAGATTAAATCTTATAAAGATGGGGAATGCACAAAGGTTACATTCTTGAAATATCAAAAGGCATTCAGTGCCTTAAAGAGATTAGAAAAAGAAGGCCACATAGTTGGCTATAGAGTTAAAGGAGAAATTAGGAGTGTCTTTTAGTTCGTTAGTGGGGTAAAAAGGCTTGAAAACCTCCTAAAGAACAATAAAGAAGAGAATTAGAACGATTTGGTTCTTCTCCTCTCTCCGCTTTGTTGTTCTAAATAAAATTAATTTTAGTTTTATTTTAGTTTATTCTTATTTATTTTTTATATAAATGGATAATTGGTGATAAAATTGACATGTAAAAAATTTCAATCAGAATATAAAATATTTAAAGACATTATAAATGATATAATGGAAGAAAGAAAAAATGGCATTAGTGAATTTAGCAAAAAAGAAATTGAATTTGAAAAAAAAGAATTTGAAAGATTAGAAAATGAGGTGTTATTATGATGACATTTAGTTACCACAGTTGCGATGCTGACGAATTGTTAAGACCTCGTAGCACTAATGGTAATATAAAAGGAATTGAATTGGAGATATCAGACTACAATGTTCGTGATACTCTACAAGAATTGATAAACTCAAACGAGGTGATTGATGAAACAAACATCAATCGTGCTGGAGAAAAAGATTACACTATTATTGCAGAAGATGATGGTAGTGTTTGGGTCGAGTTAGTATTCAAGGCCTGTAATAATAGAACATTATTACAAGGTGTAAAAATGCTAAGCGAAGCATTTGATGGAAAAGTTGACAATAATAATGAAACCAGTTGTCACATTCACTTGAATAACAGGCATCTTAGGTCAAGAGGTATTAGAAAAACTGATATCATGAAAGCCACAGAATTCTTATTCCCAATTCTGGGAGCAATATCTGGTAGACAAGGTGACTATCAATGGGCTAAACCAATGATTAGTTTAAATAAGAATCTATTTGAAAGATGCAGAAGCATCGATGATTTAGATTCTGAAGATTACAGATACCATGATGACAGATATTATGGTTGTAATGTTACTAATAGTAACACTACAGAGATAAGAATCTTCAGTAACAAATACAATTTTAATTATGATTATATTAAAATGTATATTGAAACTGCTGATTTCATAATTGATTTAGCAGAAGAAATGCTTGGAAAAAGTTATCATACCAATTATGAATTGGCTTTAGAAAAAACTAAAGAACATTTTGAAAAAAGAAAATATAAAGATATCTTTGAAAGACATGATTTGGGAAAATTCTTCTTAAGTCCTGAAGAACAAAGAAAAAGATTCTATAATCAAGAATTAGAAAAATTCAATAGAGAATATGCACAATTCACAAGATATCATATTGAAGGTATATCAGAAGAAAATCGATATACTACTACAAATTGGATGACATTCTTGAGAATAATAAGAAACTATTATAGAGAGGAATATGGTAGAATTAAGTTTGATATAAACAACTTCTCATATGAAGAAGTATTTGAATTAATGATTAAAGGAATGGAAGAATACATATCTTCCTTATAAATTTTATAGATATATTAGAAAACAAAAGGAGATGAAAACATGTGTGTAATTATTTATGTACCTAAAGATGCAACTATTGAGAAAAGTGAAGTATTAGATGCTTGGAGAACAAATCCAGATGGTGCTGGATTCAGTGTTCAAAGAGATGGAAGAGTTTACTTCCAAAGAGGATTCATGAATGTAGAAGAATTCTGGAATGCAATTGAAAGATATATTGGTAAAACAAACCTTATGCTTCACTTCAGAATTTCAACATCAAATGCTGTGAATAAGGTACAAACACATCCATACAAAAAAGGTAATGTGACAGTCACAAGAGGTTTCACAGATAGACCTGTAATTTGTATGAATGGTATTATCAGTGGTCAAAAAGAATATAAAGGTTGTAATGATACAATGAGTTATATTTGTGACCATACTGAAGCATTTGCAAATATCAATCAAGATATTATTAATATTATACAAGAGGCTACAGGAGCAAAATGGGCAGTAATGACTCCTGATGATGTATTCTTATCATCTGATTTCCAAGAAATGAATGGAAGATGGTACAGTAATAAAAATCATTTGTGGGTTACATATGTCTACAGTTACAATAAAAACAGAAAGAAACAAAGCAAAAAACATTTTAATAATATGATTAAAGGAA
>Ga0247609_10002893_pt1 | contig 17750 bp, 25 predicted proteins | sample 172DNAGHGlowgp2_FD_193487 | JGI IMG/M metagenome (GOLD analysis project Ga0247609, IMG submission 193487) | Sheep rumen microbial communities from Palmerston North, Manawatu-Wanganui, New Zealand - 1728 DNA GHGlow gp2 | ecosystem: Host-associated > Mammals > Digestive system > Stomach > Rumen ...
AGATGCAAAGGGCTTTCCGAACAATCTTAAAGTAATGAAAACGGAGTCTTTTCGATATGTAAGTAATAAACCAATCATTGAAGAAATTCCCTACAGGGAGAATTCAGTTCAATCAGAAGAAGTTCATGCAACCAATTTTGTATGTGATGAGGTTTCTAGAGGTTATAAAGGTTGGGACGAATTGACCCCAATGGATAAAGCCATTTACAAAATTACAGGAGGAAAGTTAATTAACTGCTATTGGGATAAAAGAAACGCAAGTAAACCAATGACTCCTGTGGTAAGAGAAGTGAAAAATCAAAAGCTCAGAAACAAGAATGATCGAATTACATACGTTGTGGGTCCTGAGTGGATCAATGTTTGGTATTTGGATACAATAGAAGGTCTTTCAAAAATAAAGGGAATGACTCTTAGAACTGCTGCTGTAAAAAATTACATAAAAGAATATATGCAATAAGAGGTTGATATGAATATTAAAGGTAACGAGGAGATGCTGAAAGGCATTAATGATTACAAAGGACCAAAGATTTATGTACGTTATACATATCAGACTCCTGAAATGAAGAAAACGGGAGCCAATACGTTTGGTTGCTGTTATTTGAGAAGTGTACCCTTTGTCACTAAAATCAATACAATGGAAGGAATGGCTGATGTTGTAGAGGCTATTAAGAGTGTAAACCATCTGGATCCAAACACTGCTGTGATTATTGATTGGATTTGTCCCTTGGAGGAGTAACTTTTTATGGATGTATTTTACAACATAGAAATGTCAGAAGGAAGTGTACTTCAAAGATTATACAGCCTTTATGGTGATGTGCATATCAGCACCTTTAAGCAGCAATTTTATGATGCAACCCTTTCTGAAAAGCAAAGAATAAAAGCCTTAATTGCTTGGAGCCGAGAGGGTGACAGATAAGGAGGTTACAAATGCTAAAGGATGATTTTTATTTTATTGACAATAAAATTGCAAAAGAAAATATCGGAGAACACGATGGTGACAACCGTTTCCTTTGCGAAGATATCAAAAACATGATGAATGCTTTTTATGAAACTCACCCTGGTTGTACTCCACTTGGAATTTGCTACGAAGATGAGCACCCTCGTTTTAAAGGATTTTTTCCAATGGTTTTTGAAGATGAAAATGGAAATCGTTTTTATGTTCATATCGATATGGAATCAATAAAAGAATATTTAGAGTTGGATCTATAATTTATTTAAAGGAGATATAAGATGGAAGCAACTATAACACTAAAAGATGTTAATGATGCTATTTGCGTTGCTATCAAAAAAGCAATTGCAGAAAACAAAGAAGGAGAAGATATTTCTTCCGCAATTGAAAATAACTTTTACGACATTGATCCAAGTGGAGACAGTTTCGATCTCTCTGATTTCATTCATGAGTGGTTAGAGGAAAGTGGAAAAGTTGTCTACACAGATCTTGAAAAAGGTTATCAGAATATCGAAGGTGAAATAAAAGTTGGTGAAACAGCTGACGGAAAAGAAGTTTACCTTAAGTATCAGTTCTCAGATTCTCCATACAACGACGGAGGATGGCCTGATTATTGGAACGGATATGGGGACTACCTTACTTATGCAGTAAAGGAACCAGCAGTGGATACTAGTAAGACTTTAAAAGGTATTGCAATTCCTCCAGCACACACCGGAAAAGATTTCAAACGTTTGCAAGAACATACTTTTAAGTATCCTGAATCAAAAACAGGGGAAATCAAAGAAAGGGATTTGTTCGTTCTTGATATTATTGCAGGTGATTCCGTAATGGGTATTTCACTTCACGATTGTGAGGACAGGGAAGCTATCCTGTGTAAAGCAGCAGAATTAAACGATCTGATTTCAAGGAATATGAAAAACTTCAGACGCTTCAAACTTGACAAAATTGTAGAGTAGGAGGAAAATATGGGAGCCTATATCGATAGAAATACTACAGAAGAGAAAATTGCATTCTGCAAAGAGTTTGGTACAAAGGTAGAAAATTGGGAAGACATTTTTGATGATCCTGCAAAATGGTACAAAGAAAATGTTTCAATAAAAACTCTTCCTGTAATCGATCTTAACAACGGAGGCTTCCATGCTTTCGGTGTTGGATATTGCGAAAGGGAATTTACAATGTTTATGGATCCTTCTGATCCAAGAATCGAAGGTGTTTATCTTGTAGATCGAAAAGCTTTGGAAAAAGAATCTAGCGTAAAACCTTATTTGAGGAGTTAAAATGACAGAAAAGGAACCAATGACTGTAGCTGATCTGTGCAGCCAACTCCAATCTTTGGCTCATGAAGGTTACGCTATTCACGCACTTGAGATTGTAACTGAAACCGGTGACTACAAAGTTGTATTAAACAACCCAACTCTGGAAATAAAAGTAACCAAAGACCATACAGTTAAGCTTTTGTTTAGAAATCACAACCTTTAAGAAAAAAGGAATCCGAAAGTGTAAAAACTTTCGGATTTTTTGTTTAAAAAAATACTAAAATTTTTGAATATTTTTAAAGTTTTTTATCTATATTATATTTGAAATTTTAGGCTAAGGTAGGTGCGAAATAAAAAATGGCAAAAATGGATTGGCTCATAAAAGGGCTCAATGAAGATAAAAATTACAAATATCGAATTGCTGAAACAAGGCAGAATTTCGGTACAATTTGTATGCCGACAGGTTACGGTAAATCCGGAGTTATTTTTGAAGATATTGTATATCAAATCCGTAACTGGAAAAAGAATGACAAACCCTTGATTATCAATCTCTCAAGCCCAATTTTGAAATTGACACAACAAACAATTAATGATATGTTGCAGACTCTGTCTCAGCTTTCAGGGATTGACAAAAGCCTTTTTCATTTTTATATTTGCTCCTCAGATTGCGGTGAGAGTTATGATGAATTAAAAAATATTGGAGTTCGTTCTGAGGACTTTGAAAAACAGCCTGCATATTCCTTTAAGGGGATTTGTTTAGTTGCCACTTGCCACAAATCTTTGTGGAAGTTTATTGACAAGTTTGCTAACTTTGATGATGCAAAAAACATTTACACAATTTCTTCTTATTTGGATGAGGCTCACAAAATTGCAATTCTTCCGGATGAAGTAGATAGAACAAAATCAGAAAGAGTATTCCTTCAATATAAAAGAACTCTTACAGTAAAGGAGTATGAGGAACTTTCTGAGGAAGAAAAAAGTTATTATAAGGAAACAACAAAGAAACAACTTTTGAATAGACAAAAAGAATATTGTTTAATTCAAAACAAAGTTTCAGAAAATACGATTATTGATTTGGATTTGATGGAAACTTTCTCAACAAAAATCTATGCAGTAACTGCTACGCCAAACTCTGAAATTACGGATGAATTATATTCTTACAATTATGGAAGAAATAGGGCTTGGGGAGAAAAAGTAAGAAAGCAAAACCATAAAAAAGTATATACAATTTTCGTACCTGCAACTCAAGCAATTCGAGAAAATATAATTTGTCCTCCCTTGGTAAAAATTGTGCCTTCAAAAGCAGATAGTATTACAACAACTTTGCTTGAAGATCTGATGCAGAATGCAATTGAAACAAATCCAAATATCAAACATAAGATTTTGGTAACTTTGAGGACTACAGAAGAAGTAGCACACATTCGAAGCGAACTTGAGAAATTAGGAAACAAAGTTTTCTCAACAGACTCAAGAAACGGTTTTGGTGAAGAAGAGGATATAAATTCAATTCAGGAATTTATCAAAGAAGTTGAGGAATTTGAAGGAAATTGTTTTGTACTTCACATTCGCCAGTTGATTGAAGGAATTGATATTTCAGGTTTAACTGATTGCGTTATTTTTACAAATGCTGAAAATCATAATTTGAACAAACAGGATTATAAAAGGTACGTACAAACAATTGGAAGAACATTAAGACTTGGAAAAGAAAGAAGAAAGTCTAAAGAAGAAAGACTTAAAAAGTCCGCAAATGTTTATTTTGTAACAAAAAATGAAACTCAAGTCGGTCAATTCAGAAACTTTGTAAACAGTTATTACGGTTACGGAAATGTACATTTCTTTGAAGCAAAATTCCAAAAAACACATGATGGTGGTGAGGATGGAAAAGAGGAATTGTACACTGGTGCAGGTTTTAATTTTGATGGAGCTTTGGACTCAGGAACAATTGTAATTGAAAAGCTTTGGATGTCAACAAAAGAAGAGCTTGATAAGTTAAAAGAAATGATCTTGAAGCTTCCAAATAAATCTTATGTTTTTGAAAAGATTTATGGAATTTGTATGGCCCATCAGGATGAAATAAATGGTGAGTTTGATACAGAGGATTATTTGTACAACAAGGATATTCAGACTTACCTTTTTGACAAAGTTGGAAACTATTTGGAGGATATAAACGGGAATCCAAAAGGTTGGAGGGAGCTTTGCGAGAAAAGGAGTAAAAATGATGAATAAGGATTCTTGGGAGAATCGCTCAATTTACAAACTTTCTAAAAAAGAAGTTTTCTACAACGCAAAAGTTGTTGACTTTTTGAAAACTTTGGATTTTGAAGATTTGAAAGTTTCAAATGCAAAGGATCTTTTTGAGTGGACAAAAGAAAAATCAATTGCTTTTGAAAAATGGTTTTTGTCAAAAAATCCTGACTTCAAAGGTGAGCAGAAAAAACTTGCGGACTTTTTCAAAGGTTTTGTTGGTGAATTTTTCTTTTATACTTTGCTGACTGATATAAAAACTTTGGTTTTGAAAAACTCAAAAGGTGATAGAAAATTATATACCTTTAGGGATGTACAGTTGTCCTCAACTCCTGATTTTGGTGTTGATTTAATTGCCAAAGTAGATTGCTTAAACGAATCTAAAAAATCTGCAATTCAGGTAAAGTTTTGGAATCCTGAATCAAAAGAAATAATCAAAAACGGATATGCTGCTCAGATTTATGGACAGGCTGTTTGCGATAAACAAATTGAACCTTTTGAAAGTGAGAATGTTTTCTTTTGTTGGTTAGGCTTGGATAAAAAGATTTCTCCTTTTTTGAAAGAAAATGATTCAATGAATAAGCATTTTGTTTTTGTTGGAATGGAAACTTTAGATGAGAATGTAAACAATAAAAGCAAAACATTTTGGGAAAGCACTTTAGTTGAAGCTTTCAAAAGTTTTTAAGAAGAGGTATAAAAATTATGTCTTTACTCGATATCAAATTCACAGAGCCAAAGCTTAAAGATTTCAAATGTTTCAGGTTACCAATTGATAATCTTCCTAAATATAAGGAAGCATTGATCTTTGGAAATGTATACAATTTCTTTGGTACATTCATTGATGATGATTTTGGATTTACTCAGACACCTTTTTCAGGTGAAGGTTCTGCTGACAACTTTATGAACTTTGGTCAGTTTGTACTGAATGGTGGTCATGCAACGATAATTGCTTCAAAAGAAACCTGTAACTATTATCGTAGATTGTACAAAGAATTTTATAAGGCCGGTTTTGGTACAACTCATCCAAAAGTTACTTTTTTTGAAATTGATGATATCACGTTTTTGACAGGTAAGTTTAAGGTTAAAGAAGGTAAAGAAGAAAAGATAGTTAAAGGTGAATACTTTTGGTCTCAGAATAAAAAGGAAGAATGGGAATTCAACTATCTTGATTTATTGAAAACTATATTTGAAAAGGAAGAAAAGAAAGAAATGGCAATTATAATGAATCCTCCCTATGATGGAACCCTTTATTTAAAAATAATGAACTATCTAAAAGATAAAACTACAGCTGAAACAACAGTTTTAGCCCCAGTTAGATGGGTCCAGGATGTTTCAGCCATTTATAAAAGCAACAGCCCTTTTAAGAAGTACGAGAATTTAAGATCTAAAATACGTGATTTGGAGATTATACCTCAGGATATTGCAAGCTCCCTTTTTAAAGCAGGTTTTCCAGGTGATTTAGGTATATATGAAATTGATCAATTTGGGGGTTTTGTTTTTACAAACGAGAATCCAATAATTGAAAAAGTTATGAATAAAAATCTAACCTCCCTTTGGGATAATACTGATGTAGACAAGGGAGACGGGTGGAGAGTTAGAGTCTCTAATATAAAGATAAATCCTGGTAAAGTTTATACTGGAAATGTCCGCGATATAACTATCGCGGACAAGATTTTCTATGTAACACATGTCACTCTTTGTTGGGTTTATGAAAATGGCCTAATCCCTGAGACTTATGAATCAGAAGGAGTGATTTATGAAAAAGGCCAATCCTGGTTGAAAAACTTTTTACCTGGGTCTGGGTTGAAGCAAAGCTTTATTGACAAATATAAGGATACTAACAATCTACCATTTTCAATTCACTTTGAGACTGAGCAGGAGGCATATAATTTCGAAAAAAGTCTCAAAACCAACTTTTACAGATTTCTGTGTGGCAAGCTAAAAGGAGGTTCGATGGGGATACCCCTAAAGTTTTTGCCTTTTATGAATGATTATAAAATAGAATGGAAGGATGAAAGATTTTTTGAGTATTTTGATATTTCAAAGGATGAACAACAGGAGATTTGGGATTTTCTAAATCAAAATAAAGTACCTGATATTGGTGAAAGACCATAGGAGTTTGTAAATGAACGAAAAACAAATAAAGAGCCTTGAAAAAGTCCTTCAAGATAAAATAGACAGCTTTTTCTCAGAAAATAATTGGAATGCAAACAACTATGCAAAAAACACATTAGAGGATAGAAAAGATTTAGGACAATTCTTTACGCCTTCAATACTCTGTGCAAAAATGCTTGCAAAGCTAACCAAAGTAAAAGAAGCATATTTAGACGAAGAAGGAAATGTAAAAGAAGAGAATCCAAAAATTGCAGGTGAACCTCTTTTTGATCCAACAGCTGGTTGTGGAAACTTATTAGCCGCAGGAATTGCAATTGGTTGGGATCCTGAGTGGGTTTATGCAAATGAACTTGATCCAAAAATATATGAAGTACTTGTTGAAGGATTGACAAAACTAGGCGTTCCAGAAAATCATATTAGATGTGGTGATATTTTTGAAATGTCAAAAGTCCATTTCGACTTGATGGACAAGGGTGAACCAATTTGTGGAATTTTGTTAGATGAAATTTCGAAAGAAGATTATGAAAAATTAAATGAATCTGAAAAGAAACTGTATTTTGCAATCTGTGACAATAGAACAGGAAAACCTACAGATAAGTACAAAAAGAAAGGTGTAAAAAATAAAAAGTCAAATAAACCTTTTAACTTGAATAAGAAAAATTAAATTAAGGGGGCCACAACCCTAATTAACACAAAGGTTTTTGATTGTTATGATTTTAAAAGAACAATTCTTAAAAAACAAGGGTAGAATACTTTGGAGAGGTTCAAAATACAAGGAGTGGGAACCCGGAGCCTTTTGTTGTCCTTATGTTTCTACTCAGGTATTGTACGCTTTGAATTTTTCAAAAGATTTTGATAAACCTATTGTAGAAAACGCTAAGTACCTTTCTCAATTTGTAATTAAAAAACCCTTAAATCTTTTCAATGCAAGATCCCAAAAGGATTGTAGAATACTTGAAGATTTTTTTAGAAAGAACAAAATGCAAGATTGGTTAGAAGCCCTACCTTTATTAGCTGATAACGATTGGTTAGATGTTTTTGAAATTGAAGAAAGAGAGTACTTAATTGAAATCTTAAAAGAATTGGGTTTTGAAGGTTTTGTAAATATTGAAGGAAACAGTGGAAAGATTTTACGCAATGCTTTTTACACTTTGAATGTTTCTGTAAAAAATGATTTATATGGATTTGACGGAATTGGTGTTTTTGACTTCAACAATTTAATAGAAGTGAAGACTTTGCAGGGTTGGAGTGAAATTAAAAAAGAGTTTGCTGTACAATTGGAAATCAACTCTGCAAAAAATAAAATATTGAAAAACCTTTTTGAAAATTGGGAAGGGTATAAAAATAATTTAAACCTTTTTGTAAAAGACTCATTGAAGAATGTAATAGTTTGGAACTTTTTAACTGAAAAAGAGATTGAAGAATTGTACAGAAACTTCAACTACGAAAGCTTCAAAAATAATTTTGAAAAAGAAAAGTTGAGGTTGAAAGAAAACTATCGTCAGCTCCATGTAAACTATTTGAAAATATATGAAAATGTGAACTATTGATTGGCTAAAGAAAAAATAAATCCGCAAACTTTTTCTGAACCTTCCTTCAAAATATACCCTATATTATAAACATGAATAAGATAATTGAAATCCTTATGGAGCGAGATAATCTTTCGAAAGAAGAAGCTCTCTCCGAAATTAAAACAACTTGGGAAGAAATCCAAGATGCAATAATTGAGGGTGACTCAGATCAGTGCGAAGATATTTTGATGAGCAATTTAGGTCTTGAGCCGGATTATCTTCCCTACTTTTTGGGCATATTTTAAGGAGGTACGATTTATGTCAGATAAGGTAAAAGCAATTAAAGAAGCAATTGAGAATGGCACTTACAAGGTGGATGTAGAAACGACTGCTGAGAAAATCATTTTACTTTCTGAATTGGGGATGTTTTAATGAACGATATTAAAGAAATCTTAGGTGATTCAATTTTAGCGCAGATTCACGTAGGTGTAAAAATCAGGCTTGTTTGTCAATTCAATTCTCATCCGGAAGCAGGACATCAGGATGCTTCAATCGAAGGAGAAGGATTTACTTTTGAAGATGCTTTGAAAGCTCTTGCTTACAGACTTAACGAAAACATTACTTCAGTTGTTGAATGGGCAAAAGCAAACAACGAAAACAATATCAATCCGAAAAAGATTTACCTTAACAATTTGTATTATTACTACTTGGAAACTACTCACGGAAGGATTTATTTGAATACAGAAAATCCAAGTTTGTATGATCCTTATTGTTATCCACAAGAGCAGAAAACACTTTACAATCCTTCAGGCTACGGAATGGCAAGTCTCTTTCCTCAGGAATGTTTTACCGAAGCAGAAAAGAAAGCACTTCCAATGGATATACTTGATTCCTGTGTACGTGATTACATTAACAGAGAATTAAGAGTAGCCTTTGATGAGGAAGTTGAACGTCAGGGACAGAAAGCAAAGGATTGGGTGGAACGCAGAGTTCGAGAAACAATTGGTTACTATAAACTTACAAAATCTGATTTGTTGAAAATCATTCAGGATATGGAGGATGATTAAATAAATGGACAAAAATCTTAATACTAAGGAGAATGCCGCCGGAATAGCCAATCGTAGAAAAATTGGTATTTACGGCGGCACTTGAAATTTTTGACCCTTGGACAGTCGGCCATGCGGCAGTGCTCACAAAAGCATTTGAGCAGAAACTTGTTGACAAAGTATTTATCGTTCCAACAACGGTAAATTATTATCGCCCAGACAAACGTTATCTTTTTTCTTTTGATGAAAAGTTGATTATTATCAAAGACTTTTTGGTTGGTTTCAAATACGATGCAGAAATCGATACAATTGAAAAAGATAAAAGTGGTGATTGGCGAACAATTGACCTTGTTCAGTATTTCAAGGAAAAGTTTCCAAATGATGAACTTTATTTGATTATTGGGGAAGACTCTTTTAAGGAGTTCAAAACTTGGACTCGTTATGAGGACATCCTCAAATATGTCAAATTGATTGTAGCTAACAGAAAGGACCACGTTGTTAAGACTCAGGAGCTTACAAACGAAGGTCAGATTCCTGCAATCCCACTTGATATGGGAAATGCTTTTGAGGATTGTTCTGCCACAAGAGTTCGCAATCGTTTAATTGAAGAGCTAATGGATATGTACCTTTCCGATAGAGATTGGTACAACGAAGTTGGTTAAAAAGGCCAGTTTGACCTTGCTACGAAGTGTAGTGAAACTTTTATTCTAAATCCTCTAGAAGGTGTTAAAGTAAAAATTTTATTTTTGGGAGACACCTTTTATGAGAAAAGCTTTTTTACTTTTAATTGCAACATCCTTTATTTTAATGTTTTCTTGTTCTCAACCCACAAATAATGAAACTAATGAAATCACCACAGGAATTACAGCCTGTGGTGATTTTATGTTTGTCGAAAGAAGTAGTACTCTTATAACCTATCATGGCTATGGTGTTGAAAATTGGATTAGAGTGGCTATTGAAAACGATTTTAAAATGCGTGGACTTCCATGTCCTACTGTTGTAAATTATAAGGATAATTATTTTACTGGCTGGACAGTATTACCATGTCCAACAGAGCAGTCTTATGCAGCAGTAAGAATATACTGGGTGGAGTAAGCTATGAAAAGATTAGGAATTGTAACACTGCTGATTTTATTTGCATTAACTTTTGCAAATGCAGATGTTTATGTTCGTAAGGTTGAGAACCTTGAGGGTAAATGGTTCGATACGATTATTACCATTGAACAATATAACTGGTACAGAGAGAATTGGTTTAAGTCAGAGAGAGAAGTTTTGGGAGAGTCTATGAAACGAGTTAACAGCAAGAAGTTTATGACTTCAGGTGGACTTCACACAGAACTTGATTTTGACAAAGAAGTATATCCAAACATTAAAAGAATGAAGTTGATTAAATATTACACAGAGGAGGAAACAAAATGAGAAAGTTGCTTTGTTTAATAATTGTTACATTTAGCCTGTTTACTTCATCTGCATTTACATCGTTTGGGATATTTGACACCGACAGAAAAGAACTTACACATCAATGGATCAACTGTACAGACAAAATAACTATGGAGCAGGAGGATGAAGTGCAAGCTGCCATTGCAATAGCAATGTTAAATGGCACTATGGAACTCAAAACTGGTCCTAATGAGTACCTCTTAATAGGAAATATTCTAAAGAATAGAAGGTTTATGATTAAAGTTTCAAAAGAAGACTGGGATTATTTCAAGACTTGGATTTTAAGGTAAATACAAGAAAAGAGCCATCCTAATAAAAGGGTTGCTATAATATTAAACATGACTTACATTTATGATGAACAAGTTTTGGCATCTGTTTATTGTATAAAAGGTTGGAAAAAATATACAAGATCCTTTTTGGAATCCGCATATTACTATCAATCAGGGCAATTATCCGTAAGTGGAATTATGTGGATTCGTCCAAAAGAAAAAGAATCTGCCTTGGATGAACTTGCTAAAAAATATAAAAGTATTTTCAAAAAGGAAGAAAAACATATTGAAATTACATTAGATCAAAATTCTATGTATCAAATGTTTTTGGAAGGATACCCAAAAGAAGATCAAGAAGTTCTTGCTGCCTTTGTAAAAATGATAGCAGGTTAAAAAATTAAGCCTCCAAAATTACGGAGGCTTTTATTTTGCAAAACTAATTGAATCATTAAAAACCAAAGATAAGAGGGGTATATAATATGAACTTTGAAGAGTTTTGCAAAATGAATTGTATGGAGGAAAAAGAAATAGATTCCTTCAAAGAGTGGCTTCTCAAAAGAAAAGATAATTTGGCAGATAGATCCATTCAAAATTGGTTATATGTTTTCAATTTATTTTTTGATGGAGCTTTAGAAGAAGATTAAAATAAAAAAGGTTCCTCCTAAGGGGAACCTTTTATCATGTTATACAGGAACACCTTCGTATTTGATATCTCTTTTCATTCTTTTATTGTATGCATCCACAGCATCCTTAATTTCCATTACCCTTTCTTCTTCACCGTGTTTATAAAAGTGACCCTTGATTTTTTCTTTACCTGTAAATTCACCCATTTCATAACCAGTGATATGTTTGTAATCCCTAATATCAGAAATTTCAGGCTCCATACGATGGTAGATTCCCTCACAAGGATAACGAATCTTATCATGTACACATGCATTAATCAAAGACTTCATTAATTCTTTTTCTGGCTTCCAAACATAAACGTCCAAAGAGTCGTGGATTGTATTAAAAATTTTGCTAGTTAAATTCCAAAGCTTCATATAATGTTCAGCCGAAACCCAACCTAGATAAATAAATACAGTTTCCCCTGATTGTACACCTGCGTTTGCTGCGTTGTTCATTAAATGAGAGAACATATATGCAAAGAATTTTTTATCTACACCTTCTAGCTTACCATTAGCATTAATATTCATATAAGCTAACTCTGGGGCCCATCTAACTGCTCCGTACCAAAGTCTTGTATAAAAATGTTTTATTGCAAATGCATGTTCTCGATCAATACGTGTTTTCAATCCTTCATAACCATTCAAGAATGCCTCACGCATTACTGTGGCTACAGCTAAGAACTTACATTCAACATCACATCTCATTTCTTCACCACGATAACCCCTTTCATGGTTCTTTCTTGCTTTTTGCTGTAAATCATTTAACACATCCTCAGAATGTGTAAGTCTTATAAAGTCATCACAATCCTTTACACTAAAATCAGAACTCTGTAGGATGCTAGAGAACGTTGTGGCCTGAGCGCCAAACATTAGGCCAAAATTTTCCAACTTACTCGTCTGTCTCCATTTTGCGTATGGCTCAAGCTTTTTCATTTTGATCCAATCCTGGATGGTGGCAGGTCTTCTGTTTATTTTTAACATTTAAGCTCCTTTCGACACCTTTGTGTCTTCCAATAAAAATATAGAAAGGTTTTCTGATTTACCTGAATTTTATGTGGGCAACAAACATAACTCCAAAATACTATATAAATAAATATGGACCAAAATATAGAAAAAATATATGACGAAAATGAGAGGGATTTTCTTTTAACCAAAAAAGGCTCTAAAGATTTATTTGTTTTAGCAGATTGTAGAATATGTGGTTTAGAATTCAAAACAAAACTTAAAAGGCTTCAAAAAGGTTTTGTATGTAGAAAATGTAAAATATCCCAAACTAAAAAATCAGTAGACGAAAAAACGAAAAAGGAAATAAATGAAAAAAGAAAACAAACATGTTTAGAGAAATATGGGGTTTCTAATGTTTTTCAATTGGAGGAAACAAAGGAAAAAAGTACAAAATCCCTAGAGGAAAAATATGGAGTTTCAAATCCTAGGTATTTACAATTGGATGAAAATTATCAAAAGAAAACAAAGGATAGGAAACAAAAGGAAATAGAAGTTCAATCAGATGACAAAAAGGATGAACATTTTGAAAACTTAAAAAACATGAAAGTGTCAAAATGGGATTTTAGAACTGAGGCAGAAAGATCCGAAATTCTAAATAAAAGAAAAAAGACTAATCTCAAAAAATACGGAGTGGAGTTTGCTCAGCAGAATGATAATGTAAAAAGAAAAACCAGAGAAAATAGCCTCAAAAAATGGGGTTTTGAATATCCCCAACAAAATAGTTCTTTTAGGGAAAAAATAGAAAATACTTTTTTAGAAAAATATGGTGCAAAGCATCCAAATTTTGCCTACAAATTCCAAAACCAAATGTTTGACTCTAGTTGGGAATTAGCAGTTTGGATTTGGGCCAATGACCATTCCATTCCCATAAAAAGAGAACCCACCCAAATTGAATATGAATTCAATGGTGTAAAGCATACATATTATCCAGATTTTGAAATAGATGGAAAAATAGTAGAAGTTAAGGGGCCTCAATTTTTCAAAGAAGGGAAAATGGTGAACCCTTTTGATCATTCTAAGGATGAAATTTACAATGTTAAATATCAATGTGCCTTAAAAAATGGTGTGGAATTCTGGTCCACAAAAGAAATGGAACCCATCCTTAACTACATAGAGGAAAAGTATACAAAAGACTTTTTGGATCTTTTCAAATTGAATTTACCATTTCCTTATCCACAAATAAGCTCAAAAACAGATCTCAATGTCCTAAGGTACTTTCATAAATCCCTTTACTGGGCCTCTAGGAAAAATTGTAAAAGCCCCTATGAGGCCTGGAAGGACAAAGATTTGGTTTTAAAGTCAGCTTTAAATAGGTTAAAATACATAGGTAGATGCACTCCAGAGGATGTTATAGGTGGCTTCAGTGTTGCTAGAATAGCACCTAAAGTATCCATTTTTAAACCCTCCAAAGCAACAGAAATTATAAAAAAGTACCTAAGTCCTTTTGAAACAATAGTTGATCCTTTTAGTGGTTTTAGTGGTAGAATGGTAGGTTCCTTCAGGTGTGGAAAAGCCTACATAGGAAGGGACATAAATGAGGATCACGTTAGGGAATCCAATGAAATTAAGGAATACTTGAACATTCAAAATGCGGAAGTTTCTGTAGAAAATTTATTGGATGCCCCAAAAAGGGAATTCAAAAATGCAGCCTTATTCACCTGTCCACCTTATGGAGGAAAGGAGCATTGGAACGCAAATAATGATGAGGTTGAAAAATCATGTGATGAATGGATTGATATTTGTTTAGAAAAATACAAATGTGATTCCTATGTATTTGTAGTGGATCAAACAGAGAAATACAAAGATAAAATTGTGGATACTATTACAAATAAATCTCATTTAGGAACAAATTATGAATATATAGTCCTTTTCAAAAACAAGTAGTCTTCCAAAATCAGCGTCTTGCACTAATATTAAATATGGAAGATAAAAAGAAAGAAAAGATGAAAATCTTTGAAAAAGAGAACAGAGTTTATAAATACTATCTCAACGGAGTTGAAGATAAAAAGGAGTCTGTAGAATTTATCAAAGATTTGTTTAAACTTGGGCTATTAAATTCGGACAAATCAGAAAATCTTGATTTGATTAAACTTTATAACATTGTGGGCTTCGATAAATTCTTTGAGATCATTTCCTGTTTCGGTTCTCAATCTATCAGAATTCCAAATTCAGAAAAAATTAAAAAGAATTTAACTCTTAGTATAGCCTATTATTATACAGTTATGTTAGGTGTTCCTGCAAAAGAAGTTGGACACCTTTTAAGTGAAAAGTTGGGCGTTTTCAATTTGAAGCAAAAGAGTATAAAATCTTTGGTAAATAAAATGCAATCGGAATTGGAAGCTTTGGCAAAAAGAGTAAATGAAAAAGCTAAGGAGGATGAAAGTGTCGGAGAATAATTTGGTTAAGGATGATAAGAGTTTGGCCTTAGCAGAAACGGCAGTAGCCTCTATGGAAAAAGGTTCTGAAGTTGCTGAGGTTACTCCAATAGATGAAGTAGTAAAATCCCTTGCTGATTTTACAAAAGATGCCTTTGCTGTTACAATGGAGTCTACTAGGTTAACTAGGGCTTTGGAGAATAGTTTAATAGATGATTTGCAAATGGATAAATTATCCCCAGCTGAAAAGATTTCTTTGTATAATGTAGAAAGAAGTGCTTCAAATGATAGGTTGTTTAAGTTGCTTACACCTACATTCCAGGCAATTAATGAAAAACAAAGGGCTGAAATTGAATCAGCAAGAAGGGCTGAACAATTGCAAAGTCAAAATGCAGGTGGAACAAACCTGCAAGTAAATGTAAATGCAGGTTCAGGTGTGGATGCCAAAGTTGCAGAAATGGCCACTCCAGAAGTAAAAACTGGTCTTTTGGCAATGAGTAATTTATTACAAGCCTGGGGTGCACACGTACAAAAAGAAAACGAGGAAAAGGAAGACTAATTTAACCATGAAAGAGGATATTGAATTAAAGGAACTTGCTTCCATTTTTGAAGAAAAAGAACCTGACACAAAAGAGGATATAGAAGAAGCCGTAAAACCTTATTTAAATCTATCTAAGGAAGAAGAACCCTTTGATATGGATTTTGAAGAATTAAGCGAAGAAGAATTAAAAGAAGCCAAAAGGTTCTTCTTAAAAGAAATTTCCACAAAGTTGTTAAAATTATCACAACTTATTTCCTTGGATTCAGATGCTGATTGGTTACTAGAAGAAATTGAAACAGATTTAGGCTTCAGAAGATTAGATAAAAAAGGCAGAATTCTTTCTGATTATAAAAGATTAAAAATGTATCTAAACAAATTCAGAAAGGAATGTGTAGAGCTTTGGAAAAGGTACAACTCGCTCGCAAACAAAAGAAAGTAATAATTCAAAAAAGTTTTTCCTTAAATCCTTTGGTTTTACAGCCAAAGGATTTTTTTTGATTTCACTCCCCATACTATATTATGAAATATGGCAAGTAACGATATTAAACAAATTACTGATCGTGACCACGCAAGACTTAGGCCGGGTACTTATGTTGGAGGATCAGAAGTAGACGAAAAAGGAAGAAATTCCGAATCCCTGTTGACAATTATTAGGGAAGCCACGGATAACTCAATTGATGAAATTAAGCAGGGAAATGGAGACACTATTTGGATTGCTAAAGAAAAAATTGCAAAACCAAATGTAGAATTTGAAGAGGATGTTTCCTATATAAAACAGTGGTACAGTTATCTCGTTGGTGATAACTGTGGTGGTATCCCTATCAAGAAAACGGTTAACCTTCGTAATGAAGAAGTTACAATGACAGAATTGGCTGTTGAGAACTTTAGGGCTGGTTCAAAGTTTGATGCTGATGATCGTGCTGATGTAGATTACATTGGTATGAATGGTATTGGTGTTTCCGCAACAAACTTTCTCTCAACTCAGTTTATCATCTATTCACATTTAAGTTGTCACGACTTGAAAGAAACCACAGAGTACGTAAAAGGGCTTGTAAAGAAAAATAAAATTACAAAATCAAACTCTGAGGATTGGTATTACAAGGTTTCTTATGAGTTTGGTATTAGGGTAAAAGAAGAACTTGTAAAGTTTGACAATGATGAAATTTTACAAAAGTTTGCCAAACAAAAAGTAAAACCTTCTACAGTAACATGGTTTGTTCCTGATCCACAAATTCACAATACGGTAGATGCAGATATCCCTGTAACATTCCGTTATATGAAATATTTGAATCCTAAATACAAATTCTTTATGAATTGGAAAGAGGATAAGGATGTACCTAAATCTTATAGGTATAAGGATGTTGTTGTAGAGAAAAGGGAATTCGATGAGGCAGCCTTAGCTAAACTCACAGACAAACAAAAGAAAAAGGTAATGCGTAACAGTAAGCTTACTTTTACTTTTGCAATTGAACCTATCCCAAACCTTAAGGATGACCCTGTACAGGATTTCTCTGTAAACACACTTTCTACTCAAGAAGGTGTACACAAAAAATTATTTGTAAATGCCTGGGTAAATGCATTCTGCGGTTACTTTAAGGATTTAGAAATTCAGAAATATGCAATGATGGGTTTAAATGTCCTTTGTATTATGCAATGTTCTGAGCCTGAATTTAATGGACAGACAAAACAGAAATTATCAGGTTTGCCTGGTTGGTCTACAACAGAAGTACTTCCTAAACTTGTTCGTTCTTTTACAAAAATTATTTCAGAGAATGAGGAAGAATTCAAAAAGTATTATGAGGACGTAGCAGCATATACAGCAGCTAGACAAAATATTGGTAAAATTAAGGAACTCAAAAAACAATTAAGTGATGTAGTTGCTGGTAATAAATCTGCATCTTCTTATCTTCCTAAGAAGCTTTTGGATTGTCCTTGTAAGGATAGAACAAAAGCTGAGTTGTTTTTTACAGAAGGTTTGTCAGCCGCAGGTGCTTTGGCAAAGGCTAGGGCCGGATTGGACTATGTAGCCATTATGCCTTTAAGAGGTAAGATTCTTAATACAGTTGGTGAAAAGGTAGAAAAGTCTTTGGAGAATGTAGAAATCCAGGATATCACAAATGCATGTGGTGGAGTAGACGATGTGCACTTACCTTTGGAGCAATTACACTTCTGGAAGTATATCATTGCAACGGATGCTGATGCTGATGGATATCAAATCGGTGCCTTATTGCTAGGAGACCTTTTACAAAACCATAGATTCCTTTTTGGTACTAAGGAAAACAACTATGAGGATTCCAGAGTATACATTGCAGTTGCACCTTTGTTGCATTCTTT
>Ga0247609_10002897_pt1 | contig 17741 bp, 17 predicted proteins | sample 172DNAGHGlowgp2_FD_193487 | JGI IMG/M metagenome (GOLD analysis project Ga0247609, IMG submission 193487) | Sheep rumen microbial communities from Palmerston North, Manawatu-Wanganui, New Zealand - 1728 DNA GHGlow gp2 | ecosystem: Host-associated > Mammals > Digestive system > Stomach > Rumen ...
TTTAATTAAACACAATGGTCTAATTAATTCTACTCCTTCAAAATTGTCAGAATGTAATTTTGGCATCATAGTTTTTATTTCAGCACCATAGAATAAAGAAAGTAATGTAGTCTCTATAAAATCATCAAAATGATGACCTAAAGCTATTTTATTACACCCCAACTCTTGAGCTTTATTATATAAATGTCCTCTTCTCATTCTTGCACACATATAACATGGATTTTCAGGATTCAATTTATTAGAAACTTCAAATATATCTGTATCAAAAATTTCAATAGGAATATTCATTAATTTAGCATTTTCTTTTATTAATTTAAGATTCTTATCTGCATATCCTGGATTCATAACCACGTATTTAGCTTCAAAATGAACTTTACCATGTCTAAGTATTTCTTGAATACACTTAGCTAGTAAAAATGAATCTTTACCACCACTAATACACACCATAATTTTATCATTTTCATTTATTAATTCGTAATCTTTAACAGCTTTAATAAATTTAGACCATATCTCTTTACGATATGTCTTAATAATGCTTCTTTCTATTTCTTTATATTTCTCCATAAGAATCTCTCCAAAATCCATTAAAATACTACCATAAATTAACATATTATGCAATTTTGAGGCAAATAAAAAGTTGAACAATGTTCAACTAATAAACTTAATGGTGCGGGTGAAGGGACTTGAACCCCCACCCCGTGAAGGACTAGATCCTAAGTCTAGCGCGTCTACCAATTTCGCCACACCCGCATTAAGTGGTGGACCTCGTAGGACTCGAACCTACGACCGCCCGGTTATGAGCCGGATGCTCTAACCAACTGAGCTAGAGGTCCATGACTTCTTAATAATAGCACAACTAGTTACTAGTTTCAAGTAAAAATAACTAAAAACAGTAAAAATTGGTATCATTAAAAAGAAGTTATTTAAGCAAAATTAAGAAAAAAACAATTAATAAGACAAATACTACATCAATAAAGACAAAATATCCATGTTTATCTAATTCTTTCCCTGATAACTGAGTAACAAACTTAAATATTGCATAAAATAGGTTTAAAATAACAAATCCTACACAAAATGCAATTAAACATACTATTTTATAATTTAAAGCTGTAACATTACTAAATGCTTGTAAACTGAAACTAATACCACTTACCATACCAATAGTAATAGCAATAAATATAGCAATAATAGTAATAATATCTATTATATTTCTATCATATCTACTCTTTAATTCTTTAACACTACTATCTAATTTTTGGAAATCAGCATTACTTGAATCAAATACTGTCTTAAGTAATCTTATTTTAAAGCCATCACTTATCATACTCTTAGTACTATTATTAGCTTTTTCTATTCTATCAATAGCATCATAATAATTATACATACTTACTAGTTCTTCTCTTCTAACTTCCATTTCAATAGATTTAAGCATATTTTCATATACTTTGTCCTCTATTAAAATAGATTCGCAATAATTACATATTCTTTTAAAATTAGAAGTAAACATTCCATTATCATTTTTATAATACTCGTGAATGAATCTTTCTCTATTATCATTATCTTTTAAGAAATATAAAAAATCGAATGCCACAATAAAACAAACCATATTTGTTCCATTACCGCCATTCTCCAATCTTTTTATTTTCTCTAAAATATCTTCAAGATTCATATTAACCACTCCCCTTTTAAGTATATCAAAAAAAAGCACTAAATTATAGTGCTTTTATAATAAATCTCCTAAATCTTCTTTAATATAAGTTATATAACTAAATAATAAATCATAATAGTCATCTTCTAACATTTTATCCTTATTCTTATATTTCTTTACATTAAATTTAGTATAATCTATTTTTTTCTTTTTACTAACTATCTCTAAAACCTTAGTTATTTCTTCTAATTGAGATACTAGTACTTCTCTTTTATCATTAATAGGTAATTTCTTATATTCTTCTATTATTTTATCCATAAATATCACCTACCTAATTCCATATCTTTCATAAATAGAATGCCACTTACTACCTGCATTATATTTATTAAGTTTATCATTAAATATTTCGTTATTTTTCTTATATTTATTACTTGTATTAATAAATAAACATTTTTCATTTAAATATGTAAAACAAATATCTTTTAATCTATTATCTCTTTGTTCTACAGTTAAATCTCCAAATTTTAAATAATCTAAAATATTATTAGCAATAAATTCTTGTAAAGATTTTAATAATTCTTCTTTAGTATACTCTTCTTCTTTAACCGTTTTATCCAAGAAAGTTAAACTACTAAAATCAAATGTATTAATTCTATATTTCATTTTTTCATAAGCAGATACAAGCTCATCAGATGTTAAATCTTTAGCCATAACATTTAAATCATAATTTCTGGTATCATAATTACCTGATGAGTTCATATTCTTAAGCTCAGTAATACAATGTTCATACAAGAAATCTTTTTTCTTTTCAGACAATTTTACATTAATGACTTCTTTAGTAGGTATTGGGCCATGATAATCTCTAGAAACTTTTAAATCATTTAAAATAGTTTGATACTCTTTTATAAAATCCGAATTAAATTTATTAACTTTTAATTCGAAGTCTTTACGAACTTTTTCATATCTAGTTAACAAATCAAAAGGATTATATAAATAATACAATTTATTTAGTAAAGCACTATTAACATCAGAATATCTACCAAGTTCTTTAGAATGACTAGAATCAAATACTAATTTTTCAAATAATTGATCATCTAATTCAGAAGCTAATGCATATAAATTTATAGCTCTTTCAGCATAATCACGTGGTGTTTTTAATTCACTGAATTTATTTATATATCTTTCATCAAAATATGTATTAATTAGCATAGCTTTAAATCTGTTTAATTCACTATTATCATAAACTGAAACAGGTTCAAAACTATCTGCATCAAATATTTTTTTAAGGTTATTCTTTTCTTTAGTATAATCATCTACTAAAGACTTATAACTATCATATGATATGTCATTACCAACTAAATAACTTGTTGTTATATCTCTATTAGTCTTAGCATCATTATATAATGTATCAAAATGTTCTAATAATAATTTATCAAATTCTTCTATAGTATAATTAAGTTTCTTTCTATAAACTATTATAAACTTTTCATCAATCTCTTCTTTTAAAGACGAATCTTTTATCTTTTCTAATAATCTATAATATATATGATTATTAACATTTATTTTTTCTTTAATATTATCAAAATAGTTAACATGACTCATATTAGATGGTCTAAAATCTAGTAAAAGATCATCTATACACTTAAATTCTTTTTTGAATCTATATGAATCATCACTATTTTTAATCAATTCTAATAGAAACATTAACTTAGTTCTGCCTGATGCTTCTTCTTTAATTTGTTTCTTCTCTAAACTACTATATTTGGGTATAACAAAACTACTATTTTCTAACTCTTCAATAGTCTTATCATCTAATCTATAATCATCATAAAAAGAACAAGATATTACAAAAGGCATATCTTTTACTTCATTGTTAGAAAAGTTTGTTTTAGCTTTATACAACAAATAAAAGAATTCATATATATTTTCATTAATTTCATATATCTCATTTAATTGCATCTTTATTCTTTTATTAGCTCTATCTAAAACAAGCATATAATTATCTAAATTATATTTAGATGTTTTTCTCACTCTTAAAACTTCATCTTTAATAATATCTAAATTACGAGAAACTCCTCCAACATTAAAATCTCTTTTATATATAAATTCATCATAAAAGAGTTTAAAAGCAGAAAATTTATTTATTTTTTTTGCCATAATATCACCTACAAACAATTAATTAGATAAATCAATTAACTCTTCATACAATTTTGGAGTTTCATTTAAATTTTTAATTATTCTATCTATTAAATCAATTTTTCTGTCGATAATATCTTGTTTATTTATTAACTTTTCTGCGTTTTCCTTTTCGCCATCAGAATATAAAGAGTTTATTTCTCTTTCTAATTTGTCATAATCTTTTTCTAAAGATGAACGCATTGCAGATAGTTCTTTAATACTAATATTCACACTAATCACCCCATTATTTCTTATTTATTTTTAATGTATTTATAAAATCTTCATAAATACTAGAACATTCACCATCATTTTCTGTATTAGCAAATACAACAGTATAGTAATTTCCATCTTCTACAATACTAATATATCTATATTTAGTAATAGTTGAAAAACCACCTGTAGATGCTGGATTAGGAACCATTTCTAAAACAGATAATGCATCCCAAGTATATCCATTTAACTTATATTGGTCAGATCTTGTAAGATGATTATTATCTTTAGAATACTCTTCTCTAATTTGATCAAAATAATTATCAACGAATCCATCTACATCCGCTGTTTGACCATAGCTTACTTTAATAGCACAAGAATCTCCCTTAGCATAATACTTATTATATTTATCATCCTGAGTTAAATTCATTTTACTACTCATAACATATGATAATTTACCAAGAGTAACATTTTTCTCATCATTCTTAGGTTTTACAAATCTAAAATAACCGAATGCTATTAAACCTAAACAAAGTACTACACTTAAAATATTAAAAATTAGATTAAAATTAATCTTATCATTATTATCAGCACTAACATATTTAGTTTTAGTCTTCTTTTCTTTAACAGGTTTAGGTATAACTGGTGGAGGAGTTGGTGCCACAGGAGCAGCTTCAATTGGTTTACTAATTGTTTTTGCTTCTTCTTTTTCTTTCCTGTCTTTTTCAAAAACTTCAACTATTGTTTGATCTAATTCATTACTTTTTCTTTTTCCTCCAAGAGGAGCATTAGATATTGGTGAATTACCAAAAACACCTGATGCAGAACTATTATTAGAAAAGAATACTCCTTTTTGATCTTTTCCAAACAAATCTTTACCTTTTGCACTCAAATCTTTACCATTATTAAAAACATTATCTTGGCCTCTAGTAGTTTGAGCACCTATCTTCATATCAAAATTCTCAGCAAAACTACCAGAAGATTTTGTTAACTCTGTACCACACATATAACATTTCTTCTTAGAATCATCAAGAATCGTTCCACATTTAGGACATTTTTTCATAATTCACCTCCTTTATTTAATAATTAACTATTATTCAACAAATTCCAATGACTTAACAAAATTATCAAGTCCGGCATTACAAACATTACTATTAGTATTATTAGTTAATACAATATTGTAAGAAAAACCTTTATATATTGCTACCAAATACTTGTATTTTAATATATTAAAATCTGATTCCAAATCTTTACGATAGAAAATATTTAAATAATACCATTTAGTACCATTAATTGTAATTGAATTTTCTTGTGGAGAATAAATCTTTGTTGGGTCAACTACATTACCTTCTTTATCAATTTCTGGATCAAGATTAGCTTTTTGAAGAGCAAAGTATTCTTCAACATAATCTTCACTATTATTGGCATTAGTCGTAATCGCTATAGAGCAATCACTACCTTTATCACCAGATAATGTAAATAACGCACCATCTCTACCACTAGCCGCTGTATTATCAAAATTCTCATCTACTTCAAAATACAAATCATTAATAAGTGGTACTAATGGCTTTGGTTTAGTTTTAGCTTGATAATACTTATATCCAGCAAATATTAATATCAAAGCTAGTATAATTAATAACACAATACGAATTACAGCTTTATGCTCACCATATATATCGAAAATATCTTTTTCATTAGCTTTAGCTAAAGCTTTATTATTTTGTTGCCAACTAGGAACATTGTTATTCATACTAGTTGGAGGAGTAGGATTTGCATATTGATTACCAGAACCAAAATCTTTGTTTTGACTAGCAAAAGAATTACTATCTGGTACATATGTTTTAATATTAACTCCACACATAAAGCATACATCTTTACCAGGGTCTAAAAAAGCACCGCACTTAGGACATCTCATAACATCACCTTACATTTCCAAAGCCTTTTTATTCTGCTTATATTCAACTATTCTACGAACATCCTCTAATTGTCCTACTGAACTAGGATTATTTATAACATTTTGAATAAAGTCACTTACTTGACCATAATAAACATCAAACACTTCTCTGTTATTTACTTTAGTTAAATTAACCAAATATCGAATTATTAGATTTTCTCTAAAATTAACATCATTTTTCAATTTTACCAATCCTCTCTAAACCAAATTCTTTTAATACTAAATTAATTAATTCTAATAACAAATCACAAGCAATATTACTACTACTTACTTTAACTATTTGTTTATTAACAATACAATAAACAAGTTTATTTAAAAATATATAGGGATCATCTTCTAATAATACAGAAAGATGGAATTCAATAGGATTAATATCAAATAATCTATTCTTGATAAATGTTTTATTAGATACCTCGAAACTAGATTCAACAATATCAATATTTTCCTTTAAACGTCTTAATAACTCTTTTATAAACTCTTCTTTGAACCTCATTTTCATATCCCCTATCATTTTAAATTATATCATATTACACTTAATTAATCATCATTATTACTCTCATTTTTTTTATCAAAATACTTAATTATTACATAAGCAACTAAAGATAATACTACAGCAATAAATGCTACATTATTATTAAATAGTTCACTCATCCAAAAACCAAAACAAGAAACTAATAAACCATAAACTATTCTTTCAGCATATGCTAAAACTTTACCAAATGTACCTTTTTCTTTTACATTATCTAAATGGTTATCAAACTTCGTTTTAGTAACAACATGTTTTAAAAGATAATGACATAATTGAATAAATGGCAGAAACACTAAACATAGACCAACAATTACTAAAAAACCTTCCATATTAGCCTCCTATTATAGAATTAACATAATCGCATCCCTCATACACATAACCTATTTTTTCATATTGAGGAATTGTAAAATTAACTTTAGAATAATCATATTTTAAAGAAAACACATAATAAGCAATATCTTTACTATCATTACCATCTTCACAAAATAAATTTTTTAAATTAGAATCAGCAGGTGCAATTAAAATCAAAAATTTTCTAGAAGATTTGTCATAAGTAATATAAAAATTATCGTTCTCTGTTAATTTGTAACCATTTACTTCTATTGGAAAGTAATCATAAATGCTATATATATTACTAGATTCATTATATGCATTAAAATCATAATGATATGATTTACCAATTTTATTTAGTTCAACAACTGCTATAATCTTACCAAAAGGATATATATCTGGCATTTCATCTACATCATAATAAGCAGAAGATTCGTATAGTGTTTTTTTATTTGCTCCACTTAATTTCAGAGAAAATTCACCATCTTCGTTAGCATAAAAGTTAAACGTATATGATGAAGCACCATCAATATTAAACTTTTCAAAATTATAATAATTATCTTTTGTTTCGCTTTGTTTAACTAAAAATTTATATCCGCTCATGTCTAATTTATTAGTGTTTTTAATGAAGCTATTACCTAATACTACTGAATTAATTTCATTCTTTTTATTATACCTATTACCTTCATATTCAAAATATAAAATTTTATTTTCTGTATCTTCTTTAAACTCTAAGTCACTAGTTTTACCAGAACCTACAAGATATGTACCAATACATGATTCTTTATATATCTTAAATTCATTATTTATAACTAATATTTGATAATCAATATTAGAAACAATACAACCATTATAAATATTATGAGATTCTCCTAAATCTTCTGAATAAACATAAAAGCCATTATAATTATCAAATACTGAATTCTTAGTCTCGGTTTTAAAAATATTAGATAAAGGATTAGTTTTACCTGTTATACGATAATACAAGAAAAACACAATTGTACAAACAACTGCTAAAGCTATAACAAAAATAATACTTTTTAAGGCCCTATTATTCTTCATAAGCTACTCTCCTATACTAGAAATATTATAACATAATAATCATTATTTTAAACAAAAAAGAATAATTAAAAGTCAATAAAAAAAAGCTATTCAGCTTTTATTTTATCTCCCTCTTCTAACATAGTAATAATACTTATGCCATAACCTTTTCTAACATCATCTACTAAAACCCTAGTAACTGCTCCTATTATTTTATTATTCTGTATAATAGGAGATCCACTCATACCTTGGACTATTCCTCCACTCATTTCTAATAAATCATAATCTACTATTTCAAAATAAAAATTCTTGTCCTTGTGTCTACTATCTACATCTAATATTTTAATTTTATACTTTTCTATCTCATTATTTTTATTAGAAGTAAGTATAAAAGCATCTCCTAATTTAACATCCTCTACTGCAGCTACCTCCATTCTTTCTCTATTTAGATTCTTATTAGTATTACCAAATATACCATAAGAACTATTATATGTTAAACTACCAAATATATTTTTCTTCTTAATATCAGCATTTTTACTTCCTGGTAAACCATTAGTACTCTTAGTAAATCCTTTTATATATGCTTCATAAGTATTACCTTTATATATATCTATAATGTCATTACTATAACTATAATTTAAAGAATGACCTAATATTCCATAGATATTACTTTCTGGATCTATGTAAGTTAATGTCCCTATTCCAAGTAAATCTCCCTTAATATAAAGACCTGTTTTATATTCGTCGTTATCTTTATATAACTCTAATTTATCTACATATTCCTTATTATCTCTAATATAAGTTATATTAACACTATTATTATTAATATTTTTTTCAATAATTTCTATCATTGACTTTGTATCAACAATATTATTATTTTCTACCTTAACTATACGATCTCCTAATTGTAAGTAATTATTAATATACTTACCATCTACTTTATAAAAACCAACAACTACTACTCCTTCTCCTTTTATTTCAATACCAACTGTATCTCCCCCAGGAATAATATAATTACTATATGCTAAGACATAACATGGTAACAAAAATAGTATAATCATATATAATATTTTTTTCATATAATCACCTATTTTTATTATGAATACATTTAATAATAGTATTAAGCCAATTCCTACCAAAAAAAGACATCCTAAGATGTCTCTATTACATATAAGCTATTTTTTGTAACAATTACATTATTGTTAACTCTTATATTATCTTCCTTTAATTCATTTACTACTTTACCATTAGAAATAATTGTCAAAACATTATTTTTGTCAGATAAACAACCAAAATAATCTTTATTCTTAATAATTGTCTTACCATAAGTCAATTCTAATTCTTTACCACTATAGTCATAATACTTTAATGTATTAACTCCATCCTCATAATCATATAATACTTCTATAATATGATCATTTATTTGTTTAATAGAATGAATTCTACTAGCATTAACTTTAAATTTACCTAATTCATTTAAAGAACTATCATAAATAGTTAAATTATAATCTTTATCATAAACATAAATATCATTATCTACCAAAACACCATGTTCTTCTATAGTTGAAATATTACCATCTTTATAAACATATAAACTATGCTTACTATACTCTGTTTTATTTACATCCTCTAAATAATTATTTATTATTAAAATATTATCATTATTTTTAATCAATTTAATACTATTATCAGTTCTTAAATTATAATCTATTAAAGAATCATATTCCATTTTAAAACCAGTTAAATTATTAAATTCATAATCAAATAAAGCCATTTTATTATTTTTATCAACTATTAAATAATACCCATCAGAATAATAAACAACTTTATACTTAAAAGGTAGCTTTGTTTCACTAGTAGTTATTACTCCATAATTACCTTTTTTATCTTGAGCTATAAATAAATTATTACCTATACCTTTAATGTTTTTATAATTACAAGAAATAACTTCGTTACCATACAAATCTAAAACACCAAATAAATCATTTTTCTTTACAACAATAAAATCATCATTATTTGTAAAATAATAATCTTTCTCGGTTACACGATCAGCAACAAAAGAATAATCTTCAATACTTCTTACTTCTTTTTTACTAACATCATATAAATCAAAACCATTATCTTTAATTTCAATAAAAGATAATAATTCATAATTGCTATTTAATAAAGGTTTACCATAATTAATATCTGATATAACATCATATAATTCAATATTTTCACCATTAAATAAATATGCTGTAATAACATCTTCTTCTGCATCATATATAAGACTATTACCATCTTTTAAATTAAAATAATCAGTAAAACTTATTTCATTCTTTGTTCTATGAATTTCTTTACCTTCATTATCTATTACAACATTTATCTTCCCATCATATAAACCAAAATAATAATTATCATTTAATATTCTTAAATCATAATCAGAAGAATATATTTGTTTAAACTTAATACTATTATCTACTGTTTTTTTATTTAATGTTATAAAAAAAATAAAACCAATTACAACAAACAATAAAGCAATAATAACAGATATTAATATAATTTGATTTTTTCTTGTATCATCCATGCAAATCACTTCATAAAAATAATACCATATTTTCCATAAAAAAAGAAGATTTACTCTCCTTTTTCTACAAAGATATATATTGGTTTATCTTCATTTTCAGAAATATAATAATAGCCATCTTTAACTTCTTTAAAATCTAAATAATCAAAACCAACTACATCAAAAGATTTTTCTATTTTATCAACTTTAATAGTTAGTTTATTATTCATATAATTAATAACCATATCATCAATTTCTTTATTAAACTCTAATTCATTATCTACTATTTCTCCAGTTTCGTAATCAACATATACCATATTTTTATCTGAAGATGCAACTATTGTATTTTCATTTATTAAATATAAATCATAAATATTAAAATCATATTTTTCAAAAGATAGTTCATATTTCTCAGTTAAATTATCATTATAAATAACAAACTTATTATCATCTACTTTAGCATATATCAAGCCATCTTCAGCGCTAAATTCACTTTCTACTAAAGTATCATATTTACCATCTGAATTAATAAAATATGCTTCATGTTTATCATATTCAAAATAACCATAATCACGATTATTAGTAACTAATACATACTTATCTCCTATTTTATAAGCTACAAATGTAGGAGCATTAGCACAACAATAATAATACTCATATTCGAATTCAGTATCTTTACTTCCACTTTGTGCTTCAAATACAAAATCAGTTACTAAATTATATTTGTCATCCATAATAGCTAGTTTATTACCTTTTCCAACTACAAAGAATCCGTCGTTAACATCTATAAAATCATACTTATAATCTAATAATATTTTTCTGTTTACATCAATAATAGCAGCTTTATTATTCTTTTGAACCACATATCTATTTCCGTCTATTTCTTTCATAATTTCATATGTAGGTTCAATAACTTCCTTACCTTCTTTTAAATCATAAAGTCCATAAATATATTCTTCATTCGCTTCTTTATAAGTAATAACATATCTATCACTACCAGTATAAATTTCATCAGAAACACCTAATCTTATAGAATTACCAAACAAATCAATATTTTCTACTTCATAATTTGAACCATTAATTAAACTAATATATTCAGTATCAACATCATCACCATACTCATCTTGTGTATAATAATGACCAGCAAAACCAATTAATCGGTCTCCATCTTTAGATTCATATAATATTGGTGCATAATAAACACCTAATTTAGAAATTGAAAAAACTTCTTTTAATTCTTCATCATCTAATTTATAAATAGTTACTGTATTTTCATTTTCTCCAAATTCATCTAATACTAAATATAACGCTCCATCTACACCTAAATAAAAACTATTGCATTCTTGTTGTCCCTCAAAAAGAATCTCTGTTTTTAAATCCATTATTTTAGTTACATAATTATCTTCACGTTCTATTAAATAATCACCTAAAACAGATAAATCAGCATGTTTAGCACTAGAAGAATAAGAATAAATATTTCCATCCTTTGTTGTTATAGCTGGAGCATCTTTTTTATTTCCGCCATCATAAATATGAGTATACCAATACCAAGTACCTCCACCAATAACTCCAATAATTATAACTATGAACAAGAAAGACTTAAGTTCACTTAATACCTTTTTAAACTTACTCTCTTTGTTTTCTTCCTCTACTGGAGAATCGATTATCTTAACTTCTTCCTCTACTGGAGGATTCTCTACTACCTTAACTTCTTCTACTTCTGGAGTAATTTCCTCTTTTTTAGTCTTTGCCATAACAACACCTCTTTATTATCATAATTATAACATTTAAAAGACAAAAAAAGAAGATTTATTCTTCTATTTCAAAATTTTCTAGAGAACCATCTTCTTTTAGTATTTGATTAACTTTTTCTGTTGCATTATTTAGTTTTTCACTACAACTTTTTGCTAATTTCATAGCCGTACTATATTTTTCAATAGCTTTATCTAGATCTACATCACCAGATTCTAATTCTTTTACAATACTTTCTAATTCATTTAAACTTTCTTCAAAAGTCTTCTCTTCTTCTTTCTTTGCCATATTATTTAATCTCCTTTACTACTGCATTAATATTACCTTCATGCATTTTTATATTTATTTCATCATTTAATTTCAAATCTTTACTACTTTTTACTACTACACCATCAATAGTAACTAAACTATAACCTTTACTTAATACATTTAATGGATTTAATAAGTTTAATTTTTCTAAACAAAGATTATATTCATTATTTATATTTTTTAAAATATTATTAATTTCTTTATTTAATAATGTTTTTAAACTAGATAATTTTTCTATTTTAGATTCATATGCTCCTAACGGATTTTTAAGTACATATGCATTTTTAACATTATCTAATCTAATACAACAATTCCTTAAATAAGAAATAATATAATTATTTGTTCTATCTATTAAATTATCAAGCTTTTGTTCCTTAACTTCATATAAACTTAATGGATTTTTAAGTACATAACTATTTTTAATATTATCAATTCTCTTTTGATTAAAAATAATAATATTCTTAATATTTTCATTTAATCTTATTCTATATTGATTAATTAGAGTCTCTAAATCGTATAAATTAGGAACTGCCATTTCTGCTGCTCCTGTTGGTGTCGGTGCTCTTAAATCTGCTACAAAGTCTGCAATTGTAAAATCAATTTCATGTCCAACAGCAGATATAACTGGTATATTAGATGCATATATTGCTCTAGCAACAATCTCTTCATTAAAAGCCCATAAGTCTTCTATTGATCCTCCACCTCGACCACATATAATAACATCTAAGTCAAAATCTTGAGCTCTAGTTAATTGCTCTACAATACTTTCCTTTGCTCCAACACCTTGAACTAAAGCCGGAAATAAAATTGTCTCACAAATAGGATACCTTCTTTTAATAGTACTTAAAATATCTCTAATTGCTGCTCCAGTTGGTGCAGTTATAATACCGATTCTTCTTGGATACTTTGGTATTGGCCTTTTATGAGAAGAATCAAATAATCCTTCTGCTTCTAATTTTTTCTTTAATTTTTCAAATTCTAAATATAGATTTCCTATACCATCTATTGCCATTTCATCAACATATATTTGATAACCACCAGTAGCCTCATAAACAGTAACTCTACCACTTACTAATACCTTCATTCCATCTTCTGGTTCGAAATTTATTTTGGAAGCAGAAGATGCAAACATAACTGCAGCTATTCTGCTATTTTCATCTTTTAAAGTAAAATAAAAATGACCTCTACTATGATGCTTAAAATTACTTATTTCACCTTTGATATAAACTCGTTGTAATTCTGGTTTACTATCAAACATATTCTTAATAGCTCTATTTAAAGCTGTAATACTATAATATTTTATATCCATACTACCACCATTGTTTATTATTATACCAAACATTCGTTTACTTTAAAACAAAAAGATAACAATTATTTGTTATCTTCTAAATCACTTTGTTTAACCTTGTATAAAAACAATTGATTACCATGTGTAATATAAAATTCACACTTATTATGCTTAGAAATCTCATAAAACATTATAGGTTCTAAAATAGTGTCATGGGCATCTTTTAATTCATCAAAACTATTAACTCTTACAAGTCTTAAAGACTTATCAGGTGGAGTTGTTGTATCAACAATAATTTTATCGTATCTTCTTAAAATCTTATTAACTAATTTATCATAAGCATTTCTCTTATACATCAATAAGCCAAGTTGTTTAAATAACATATCAATAAAAACTGCTGACAATGAGAAGAATACTAAACTTAAAACCATATATACTGGTCTATTAACAATTTCACCTTCATTTATTATTCTACTCTTTTCATCTCTATCATTAGTTCTAATATTAATATCAATAACTTTTTCAGATAAAGGTATCATAACATACATATCATTTTTATTATAAAAATAATAAGAATTATTTTCTGATGAGTCTTCTGTTATATCCATATATACTTTCAAATAACTTTCTCCATCTACACCATACTTAGATTTAAAGCCTTTAACTAAGTCATTATAATAATCATAATCAATACTTACTTCTTTGTTTATTAATAGTTCTTTAGAATCATTAATAACACCATTAACATCTTCAAGTAGTACATATTCTTTATTAAATAAATTTTTATCTGTTTTAGAATCATATATAACCAAATCTGCTTTAATAGAATATAAATAATCAATGTTACTATTTTTATCTACATTAAAATTATAATTAAAATCAATTAAAATATTCTTGATCAAATTAGAAACAAATATATTACCTTTTCCCAAGTATTCATCATCATAAGTATCATTATTCTTCAAATAAACCTTGTAATCAATATCACTTTTTTCTGAATAATTAATAACTTCATCCTTAGTAATAGAAAAAGATAGAGCTAAAAACCAAATAAATAATATACCAAATAATATACTAAAGAAAATTTTGATTCCTAATCTAAACTCATAACTAAAATAAACTTTTTTCTTCATTTATATCAATTCTTCCTATTTAACAGTAGTAATTTCTGTATCTCCAGCAATTAAACTTTCAAGTGTAACATACTTATATCCTCTACCATAATCTCCACCCATATATTGTGTAGAAGTAGAATAACCAATACCATCAAAAACATAGTATCTTTCATTATCTTTATCCCAAACTAAGTATGTTCCTCCTTCTTCACCTCTAATATATTGATGTTCTTTAGTCCAATTCCAACCAAATATACCACCATATCTAGTTAATATTGACTCTCCTTGCTGAACTACTATTACACCTGCTTCTACATTAAAATTAGAATTTTTGGTATCAGACAATGATACTACATCAGACATACCAATATCAACAACATGATACGCTTGACTAGCATTATAAGAGCTATCGCCTCTACTAATAACAGTTGGTGCTTGATTTGGATTATCATATACTATAGAAGTATTAAAAGCAGCATTTCCAGTATATGCCCCATTAGGTCCATTTAAAATATTTTTAACAACCATATCACCAGTATTTCCACCAGTTAATACAAAACCAATTCTAGCCTGTGCATACCCTGAACCTAATAAAGGATCACCTAATTTATCTGTATCATTTAACCATGTTTGAGCTGCACCTAAATCTGAAGCAGCAACTCCTCTATAAACTTTAGCATCATCATCAAGAGAGTAAGAAAAATATGATCTACCTAAATAATCAGTTCCTAAATAATACATTTGCTCTTCTTGTGGAGCAGAGCTATTTGAACCAATTAAGCCAAGAGAAATCATAGTTGCCATTGAACTAGCAAGTCTTCCACCATTTACTCCATCAATCCAATCATTTAAGAACTCATCATTTCCTTCTAAATAAGCACTTTCAAAATCCTCTAAAGTATCATAACATCTAATAGTCTCAAATCTATCATAAAAACTATGACCTTCATGAGAATTACTAAATACTCCAGCATCTTCAAATTCTTGATAATGCTCACCAGTAGGATCATAATATATCAAGTCCCAAGTACAAGTTACTGGTCCAACCATAAAATAACCATAATCAATAATTCTTTCATATCCAGCATTATTAACTATACCATCAGGGCCTATATAATCATTAATATTTTCTCCGGTTTCATTACATAAAGCTCGCAAGAAGTCAGCTGGATTATCATAATATTTAAGACCCTTTCTACCAGATTCATCACGGTCATCTCCATTAGCAACTTCTGCAATATATATTCTTCCATTTGTTCTTTCAGATAAATTCTCAAGTTGCTCTCTATATTCATCCGAAGCTCTTTGCTGTTCATCAGTTAATCCAGTGTCCCCTTCACCAGAAACAGCAACACTTACAACATCAAATTGATTAATAATTACAGGTTCTACTGAAACGTCTTCTATAGCTGGAACTACAGGTGTTTCAATAGCATCACTTGGAAGTGTATAAGTAGGTGTTGCAACTAACTCTAATTCTCCTTCATCATCAAATTTCAAATTACTAATCTTAGTCAATGTATCACTAATTGCCGAATAATATGCTTGTAATTGAACATTTAAAGATGCACATGTTTCCTGTGAAATGTATTCATGAGTTTGAGCGTATTCAAGAGAAGAAATAGTTTCCTTATCCCATCTAAAATTACTATCAGTATCATTTAAAGTAACATTTAAATACTTGTTTTTTGCATCTGTCATAAAATTTAAACAACTTTGACATTTCTCTTTCAAATCTTTTAATAATTCATCAAGTTTACTTAAACTTCCTCCAGCTGCAATACTGTTATTTAACTTTGTCATAATACCTTGACTCAACTCATCTTTATAATCAGAAAAGAATTGAGAAACATCATCAGTCCACGAATCAAAAGTTATACTATTTAAATCAGAACTAGCATTTTGAACATTACTTCTATATGCTGACTTAATTAAGGAAAAGTTTTCAGCTGAATTATCAATAATTTCTATATATTCTTGTAATTTATTTTTATTAAAATCCATCTTACTCACCCTCTTCCTTCTTCTTTTTATCTTTATGTTTCTTTATTGCAAATCCACATAATGAAACAAATAACAAACCTAAGAAAATGAATAACAACATATGATTACTTTTACCAATTTCTTCAACTGTATAATTCGTTTTATTTTTATAAGTTTCTGCTGTTTCTTTAATTGTATTGATACTATTATCCGCAGCTTCTTTACCTATTTTTCCATATATTCTTCTAAAGACGTCTAAAATCATTTTACGAAGTTCTTCTAATTGTTCCGGTGTTAACTTACCAATTAAAGAATTAAATAATTTCGCCAAATAGAAAATAATCTTCTTAATGTCTTCAGGATCTAATTTGGTAATTAAGAATTTAATTATATCCAAAATACGTCTATATAATTTTTCTAATTCTTCAGGAGATAACTTGTCTATATAATTAACAAATAAATCATATAGTTTCCTAAAGATATCCATTATCTCTTCTGCAGACATCTTATCAATCATATTTGTCAAATTATTTATGAAAGAACATATTAAATCAGCTATTTGTTCAGACGATAATTTATTTATAATTTTTTCTAATAAATCTAAAATATTATTTGTTATATGAGCTATTTGTTCAGAAGTTAATTTATCTATTATCTTCTGTAATATATCTATAAATTGAGCTGTTAAATCATGAAGTTGCTTTCCATCTAATTTATCTATTATTTTAGCAAATGTTCTTTGAACTCTCATTAACAATTGATATATTTGATCAGGATCAAGTTTATCAATTATCTTAGTCAATATATCAACAAAATTTAAAACTAAGTTTGCTATTTGTTCAGCAGCTAATTTGTTAAT
>Ga0247609_10002899_pt1 | contig 17733 bp, 16 predicted proteins | sample 172DNAGHGlowgp2_FD_193487 | JGI IMG/M metagenome (GOLD analysis project Ga0247609, IMG submission 193487) | Sheep rumen microbial communities from Palmerston North, Manawatu-Wanganui, New Zealand - 1728 DNA GHGlow gp2 | ecosystem: Host-associated > Mammals > Digestive system > Stomach > Rumen ...
GTTTTCCCTCTTTTTTGCTATCATAATTCGTTTTCATACGACTTTTCATTTAAGGTTTTTAACCTTGTTTACATGGTGTGCCTCATAAGGTTCACTGTTTTCATTACCGCAGATTTCGCATTTGTTGGCTTTAGCCGTTTTTCAAATGAATTGCGACTATGAAACAAGGGGAATGGTACCTTCTATTTCCTTGTTGGTTGCACAATCAGCTTCGTCGGGTAATTTAGCTATGCGTTTTTCCTTTTTTGTTTCGTAAGGGATACCCCAACTATGTCCACATTTATATTTATCCCATATCTTTTTTATACTAGTTTTGTGTTTTGCCGCAAGGGTTTTCAGTTAACTATATTCCATGAGATAACAAAAGTAATGTAAATTATTATAGTTACTTGCTAATTTGTAATAATTACAAATTCCTCGTATTTCGGCACCCATGCAGTTACTTTTTCAAGGTCGGTTAGGCGTATTAATTGGTTCCTATGACAGGGGACGAGTTTTCCATCTTTAATATAGACTATGCCACGTGGAAACAAACACTTTTCAATTTTCTCCTAGATTGGAACATTACGCTCCACCTTATTACTTAGCGTTCAAACTTTTTCTCCTGCTTTGGTCTTTTTGACCTATTATCTCGACGAACTCGAATATCATAATTCAGAAATCTAGCATACTCATTGCTATGGGTAATGATGGTTTTATCTTCGCTTAGTTCCATTTTAAGTTCTTCTGCTACAAAACTTGTTAAACAGTTTTTAATTCTTTCACAATTTTTATCTTTGCACATTAATTCTTGTCAACTTTTATTGTGCAACATCGCAGGACAAATATATCAAATTTTTATGGATATTTTAAATAAAAAGCAGAAAGCCAAATGCCTAAATGAAAAACAATAACCCTCCACTACGTTGGAGGGTTATTGCCACTTTTTAAAGCCATTTCAAATTCCACGGCATATACTTGCCCCAGTTTATAGGGTTATAGTTTCCACCGCGCCTTAATATTGGTACTTGTGACGCTGGTGGGTTTAGCGCTTGGTTCAATTGATCAATTTGTTTTTGTATTTGCTGTTGCTTTACTTGTTGCTGTACCTGATTTAAGCTAAGCAATTTATCTTGTGTTGCTATTTGTTGTAATACGGTATTTTGTTGATCTTCAGGTAGATTATTAAAACGATTGGTTATGCCGGTTGCAGTTTGACTATTCAAAACCTGATTACCAATATAAGCTTGTTTAGCTGCTGCTAAGGCATTAGCATTATCTCGCGTAGGATTATCGTTGTAAGCTGCCACTGCTTTTTGCAGTAATTCATTGTTTTTACTCTTTAAAAGAGCCAGAGGGTCAACGTTGATATTTTCTGGCAACTCTATTTGCTGTTCCTGAGTTTGTGTTGGAGGAGTGATTTGTGCACCTTGTTGTCCCTGAGTTTGCGTTGGAGGGGTAGTTTGAGTACTTTGAGAATCAGTTGGTAATTTAGGATCTGAAAGAGTTAGACTAAAGTTATTTGAAATCAAGCCTTTAAGCCATGAGAAAGCTTTAGAGAAAAATCCTGGAGTATTTAAGTTTTGGATACGATTTATTTTTTGTTGAACTCCTTCAGAAACGTCAGAGAGCCTATTGGCTATGGTACTTTTTTCAGGATCCAAAGCGTTATATGTAGCTATGAAATTAATTTGTGAATCAGATTGGGTTAGACTTACGAAATTATTTTGAAGTGCAAGAGCAAACAGATCTGCATTATTTGGACTATCAGGGAATTGATTATTTATAACAAGTCTAAATGTTTGTGACGGATGGTCTTTGTCGAGTTTAAAGATAAGTCCATCATTTTTAGGGGTTTCGGTTACAAGTTTTTGATAAGTTTCTGCTCTGTGGTTATCTGCTTCTTTTTTCATTTCTTCTATCTCATTTTTATTGTATAAACATTCATTAGAATTAGGTGCGCCTGGAGTACGAAATGATGAAAAATCAGTGTTTATATTGTATTTCCTCAATGTTGCTTCTCTTTCATTTTTTGACTTTAAATAATCTTTTAGTTTTTTTTCATTAACGTCCCCTGGTTTAGGTAAGTTTCTATTTAAAACCAGTTCGTCTTTTGAGTCGGTTAAAATTATACCGTAGTCAAAATCTAGTTTATTTTCATTAGCGTTATTTGATAAATTATTTAGAGGAGCGATAATAGCGTCTAAAATGTTTTTACCAACAGGGAGCAATGGGACTAAAACAAAAAACAATGCGGCTTTGCAAAAACCAAATTCCCACCAAGTAGCTGAAGTTGCGAGAAGAAAGATCCAAGGGGAACTTTGAGGAGTAAAAAAAGATATGACGCGATTTAAAGGTTCTAATATGGATGATTTAGGGCCATTTATTTTAAATGAGTTAGTTCCACTTTCAGGCTTGTAAGAGAGAAGGCTCATCCAATTAAATGGATTTAAGTGTAGCTTATCAGGGGACTTATTTACATACAAGTAAAGTGCGCCACCGTTTTCAAAATAAGACCTGTTGTTGTCATCGATTTTTAATTTTATTTCTCCTTTAGTGGAGTAGAAGGCTTCATCTCCGGGAACTCTGTATGGAACTCCATTAAAGGTAGGTTTTGATGAAACTTCGAACCAATTATTTAAGTCTATATTTTTACCTGGATAAACTTTAGAACTTACGTTAGTTTGTACAACAGAACTAGCGAAAGTTGTTAAAGATAACGGGACAATTAATATGGTAGCAGCTAAAATAGATGCAATGATTTTTCTGATTTTCATTTTATTTTTATTTCCTTTCTCAGTTTTAAAATGATGAACATTACCATATTATTTTAACATATAAATGATGATTTTTTTTTATTTTAAAGAAAAAAACACATTTTTGTATGATTGCACAATCGGCGAAAACAACTTCGCGATTTTTATTAAATACGCACAAATAGTTTCATTGTAGTATGCAAAGCTAAGATTTGTAAGATTAACAGTTTGAAAAGTAGTATTATTCTAAGCTAATAGCGATCCCAGAATGCGAATATATATAAACATTGCGTTGCAGTGTTTATATATTAAAGAATAATTATTCTTTTGCAAACTGTAAGTTTGCATTCGCATTCTGGGATCGCTGACAAATAAATTCAATAGCTTTTGATATTCACAAGATGAGCAATTGAAGGGATACTTTCGCCTTGCTGAGATGAAGTAGGTGACATCAAAGCACCGGTTGCCATAAATAAAACATTATTCAATTCTTTATTTTTTAATTTATTTAAAATTACAGAACAGAGGACAGAAGCAGAACATCCGCAGCCAGAGCCACCTGCGTGTACGTCTTGAGCTTTTTGATTAAAAATCATAAGACCACAATCTGAATGTTTCTTAGCTATATCGATGTTTTCTTTTTCGAGTAATTCATATAGAAGACGGCTTCCAATTTCTCCAAGGTCTCCTGTTAAAATCAAATCATAATCAGATGGCGAAGTTTTCGTATCTTTGAAGAAATCCGATAAAGTCGAAGCTGCAGCTGGAGCCATAGCAGCCCCCATGTTATTGGCGTCTTTTATACCAAGATCTGTAATTTTCCCTATAGTTACACTTTTTACGTAAGGATCACTATCATTTTGACTTTTCTCTCCTAAGATAACAGCTCCAGATCCAGTGACAGTCCACTGAGCACAAGGAGTTCTTTGACCACCGTATTCAAGTGGAAATCTAAATTGTCTTTCAGCTGAACAAAAGTGAGATGAAGTCACAGCGATACAGTGTCTTGCAACTTTAGTTTCGACCATAATGGAAGCCAAAGCTAAAGTTTGCGCCATAGTGGAACAAGCACCGAACTGTCCTAAAAATGGAACGTTTAATTCTCTTAATCCAAAGGTAGATGAGATACACTGATTTAGAAGGTCACCTGCAAAAATGAAATCTATATCGTTTTTATTTAATTTTGATTTTTCGAGTGCTTTATTTACGCTTTCAGATTGTAATTGACTTTCAGCTTTTTCCCAAGTATCTTCGCCAAGAGTTGTATCATCAAATATCATATCGAAATTTTTGCCGAGTGGCCCTTCGGATTCTTTTTTTCCGCAAACTGATGCAAATCCAACAATTCTAGGAGCGTTCTCCATTTCGATTGTATATCTTCCGATTCTTTTAGCCATAAATTTTCCTCATTTCTTAGTTTTTAATTATTTTTTACTTTAATTTTAAAAAAATGTATCTTGAAGATTTCTTTTTTGTGATTAGTGAGGATAGTGTCAAATTACAAATCATAGGATTTAATATAACATTCAATAAAAGCAGAAAACGAATTCAATGTTTAGTCGATCGCTCTCCTAAAGCTCTTCGATACTATTCTGATGCGTATCCTGCTTATTCGGAAATATGTTATGAAGGTTCTCATCTTTCACTAAAAAACAAAAGTCAAACTTATACAATTGAAGGCATTAATTCTGATCTTAGGTCATAATTCCTGGTTTACGCCGCCGTTTCAAATACTTTTTATATCCTTGGAAACGACGCTGTCCTTCTCTAAAATTTTAGTTTTTGCCTTTAATATCCACTCTTGCTAATTCTCTCAAATCCTCTTTTTCTCTTTCTTCTTTTATTTAACTATTCTCTTTTGTACCCCAGTTTATAATTTCCCTTGTTTTTTGCCTTTTTATGCGGTATACTTTAACAAGTTAAAAATTTTAGGAAAGGCAAAAATAAATGAAAATTATAGTAGCTAAAAACGCAGGATTTTGCTTTGGAGTTAATAGAGCGGTCGAAACGGTTTATAATCTTTTAAATGAAAATCATAAAATTTGTACTCTTGGACCAATTATACATAATCCTCAGATTGTTGAAGATTTGAGCGATAAAGGTGTAAAAGTAATTGATACTCCTGAAGAAACACCGGAAAATTATACTTTGATTATAAGATCACATGGTGTTTCTAAAAGCGTAATCGATAAAATAAAAAATTTAAAAATAAATTACGTGGACGTAACTTGTCCATTCGTTAAGAAAATCCACTCCCTTGTTTATAATAAAAATTGTCCTGTTTTTATTTTCGGAGATAAAAATCATGCTGAAGTTATCGGTATAGCTGGTCACTGTACAAATAAAATATATATTTTTAATAATTCTTCTGAATTAGCTGAAACTATTAAAAAAGGTATTATTCCAATGGATGAAAAAATTATCGTTGTACAGCAAACTACATTCAACGTAGAAGAATGGAAAAAATGTTCAGCAATATTGAAAAAACACTGTACAAATTGCGAAATTTTTGATACAATATGTAATACAACGCAGATTAGACAGCAGGAAGCTGCAAATTTAGCGAAAAAGTCTGATCTAATGCTCATAGTAGGTGGAAAGAAAAGCTCTAATACTTTAAAATTAAAAACCGTTTGTGATAAATTTTGTAATACAATCTTAATCGAATCAGCTAAAGATATTCCAAATAATCTTCCTAAAAATTTAGAAAATGTAGGCATCACTGCCGGAGCTTCAACACCAACTTATATAATTTTGGAGGTAAAACAAAAAATGGAAGAAATTTTAAAGAATGAACAGGAAAATTCAAGAGAAGAAAATTTTGAGGAGATGCTTGAGGAATCGCTTAAAAATATGGATACTAGCCGATATGTTAAAGGTACCGTAGTAAGCGTAAGTCCTAGTGAAGTTTGTGTGGATATTGGAAGAAAACACGCAGGTTTTATTCCAGCATCTGAACTTTCAAACGACCCTAATCTAAAACCTGAAGATATCGTAAAAGTCGGCGATGTTTTAGACCTTCTCATATTAAAAACCAACGACCAAGACGGAACTATTATGTTGTCTAAGAAAAAAGTCGATTCAGTTAAAGGTTTTGACGAAATTTCAAAAGCCTATGAAGAAAAAACTATTCTCTCTGGAAAAATCGTTGACATCGTAAACGGTGGAGTTATCTCTTTATATAAGGGTATCAGAGTCTTTATACCATCATCTCTTACTTCCTTGAGAAAAAATGAAAATCTGGAAAATTTAAAAGGTCAAACTGTAAACTTCAGAATAATAGAATCCGATAAATCTCGCAGACGCATTATTGGATCTATAAAGTCTGTTTTGCTTGACGAAAAAAAGAAAAAAGAAGAAGAATTTTGGTCTACTGCTAATGTCGGGGATAAATTAGAAGGTGAAGTTGTGTCATTTAAGCCATATGGAGCTTTTGTAAATCTCGGAGCTGTTGACGGGATGATTCACATTTCTGAACTTTCGTGGACCAAAGTAAAACATCCTTCTGACGTGTTGACTTTAGGCGAAAAGATCCCAGTTGTGATTATCGATTTAGATAAAGAAAATAATAGAGTTGCTTTATCATTTAAACAAGGTCAAGAAAATCCTTGGGATACCTTTGAGAAAAACTATAGTGTCGGAGACCTTATTGACGTTACTATTGTAAACCTTACGGATTTTGGAGCTTTTGCTAAGATAATCCCTGGTATAGACGGATTAATCCATATTTCTCAGATCTCAGATAAAAGAATAAAACATCCTAAAGATGTTTTATCAATCGGCGATATTGTAAAAGCTAAAATCACAGATGTAGATCTCGAAAATCGTAGAATTGGTCTTTCTATGATAAATTTAGATGACGATAATTTAAGCTTAGAAAGTTCACAACCAGAACCTATTGATAGCGATGATAACGCGGAAAAAGTTTCTGAAAACTCAGATACTGATAATAGCCTTGAAAATGTTGAAGTTGCCACTGAAGCTTCTGAAATTTCCGATCTAGACGAAAACTAACAAATTTTATTTTAAAAAGCTGAGGAATTGTTATGTATAGGCTAATGAAAAAGATTATATTTTCTAATTTTATTTTCATCACAATATTTACATTTATCGGCTGTGGTGTCAGATTAACAACATCCACTTACACTAGTGAAAAAAATAATGTCAGTGTTTCTTTGAGCTACCCCGAAAAATCTAATTGTAATTTTTCAACCAACGAAAATGATTTTAGAACCAGTTCTGAAAATGCAATTTGGATTTTTGATGATTTTAAAATAGCTCTTTGCGTAGTTGACAGCAACTTTGATGGAGATTTTGAAAAGATAAAAAATGAGAGTTTAACAAAGGAAGACGCTAAAGAAGTCACATTCAACAAAGTAAGTGGAATATCGTATTACTACAGTCCTTATAATCGATATAATGTTAAATTGCCAATAAACGAAAAGTGTTATTTAGAATTGCACATTTATCCAAGCGATCCTAAATATGACAAAGATGTAGCCTTAAAAGCTTTTGCGTCTCAAGACGTCCAAGAAGTATTAAATACAATTAAAATCTCTGAAAATTAAATATATAATCTAAAATGTACCTACATAAAAAGTGTAGGTACATTTTAATGTAAAAAAGCTTAATAGTCTGAATGTTCAATTATGAGTTAACAAATGTTATATTGTATTTGATCTAGAATTCTGAAAATATCGCCTTGACTTTTGTGAGTTATTTTAGTAATATCATCCTATGGATGTATTTTATAACTTTAATGAGGTGATATTATGAAAAAGTTTATATCTGTAGTTTTGTGTATCTATCTTTTTTCTGGGGCAAGTTTAGGAACTTGCTGTGCAGCAAATAGTGAGACCCATGAAATTCCTGTAGCAATGGCTACCGATGACAATTACGCTATGCCCACTTTAGTGTCTATGATATCTGCTTTAAAAAACTCAGACAAAAATACATTTTTAAAGTTTTATGTGCTAGTTCCAAATGAATTTTCAAAAGATAATAAAGAAAAATTTCAAAAATTAAGTAAAATATTTAAAAATTGCAGTATAACGCTCATAACCATGTTTGAAGAATATACTAATAGTTATAAAGGCAGATGGGGAAAAGCAATGTTTTATAGATTAAAACTCCCTGATTTATTGAAAAATGAAAAAAAATGCATATATTTAGACTCAGACACATTAGTGCTGAAAGATTTGCAAGAGTTTTACAACTTAAATATCGACAATTATTACTTAGCTGGTGTTCCCGATGGTTATAGATTAAAAGAAGACTATGCTAAAGAAATAGGTATAAAAGACATGAAAAGCTATATTTGTTCCGGTGTACTACTTTGGAATTTAGAAAAGTGTAGAAAGGACAATATAGTAGAAAAATTTGATGAATTTATAGCTCAGAAAGTAGATAAAGAGAAAGTTTGTCGCTTTCCAGACCAAGATACAATAAACGCTGTTTGCTATGGAAAGATATATGAGATGCCTTTTAAGTTTGGCGCTATTGTTGGCTTTTTATGTCCAAAGAATTATAGTGACATCTCCTATGTAAATCAAATACTATCAGAAGATAACTGGCTAGACGCCAAAAACAACACCGTTGTTTTGCATTTTGTCGGCATAAAGCCTTGGAAATCTTTGAGAGTTAAGTTTTACCACTTATGGAAATCATACTTTAAGTATTATAACGATTTATTGTGCTAATTATTTTTTAACTTATCTTCATTATTTCTTTTTTTATTATGTTTAAAAGGCTTAAAATACTTTGAAGTTATTTTACTTTTACTTTTTCTTCCTCGTTTTCTTGGATTTTTTTGTTCTTCCATATTTATTCCTTGTATTTCTTCCTCGTTTTCTTTATCATTCCCATCATTATTATCAACTATCAAGCTAGATAAATATTCAATACATGATTCCATTTTTTCTTGATCTTTTTTAAAGTAATTATTTTTAAAATACTCCCCTCCAATTATCAGATCGTTCATACGTTGTTTGCCTTTGTTGCCAGCAAAAGTAGCATATGGTGGATTAATTTCATTTCCTACAAATACAAGTTCAAAAGCATCTTGATTTCCATTTTCAAATAGCTCAATAACTTTTCTCATATACATTCTAGATAAGAATCCATCGTCCCCAAACCTTATACTTTCACAAATAAGTAGTGCCATTAGATTTTTCGTATATTTCCCAAGTCCTATAAAGAGATCTTTCACATTATTGCTATCTTCTTTTCCCAAATTTTCAAGCATTTTTTCAGCTGTTTCTAATGTAGCTTCTCCATTTTCTATCATATTGTTAATAATTGCCCCATATGAAGAGTCTGAACCTATTTTTGCAAGAATCTCTCCATTAAATTTGTTATACGATTTTTTCTCCTGGCTATCATCTATTTCAATAGTACAGGTGTATCCTGGATCTTTGATTGCAGAAAATTTATCGCTCATATCTTTTGCACTTTTTCCGATTAAATATCTTGGTCCTTTTTTTGCAACATATCCTTTCTTCTCTTCTAACGATTCTCGCGTTTTTTGTTTTTCTACTCGCTTTTGTGCTAGTTCAAATATAGCGTCGTCTTCAGAAAGCAAATTATTCGAATCGTTATTTTCAATACATGATAAGTTATCATCTGATCCCATTTGTAATTCCATTGGTTGATCGTAAACATAATTTGATGATAGTTGTGAATTCATTCTTGCAAAATCCTTTCAAAGTGTAAATTTTTCTTGACAAAATAACAAAACTTAAATAAAATAATCATATGTATTTATTGTAGAAAAAGGAGGTGAGATCTCTGTGAAGAAGTTTTTAGCATTTTTTCAGTATTTGTGTCACTTATTAGTTTTAACTTAAGTTTAACTTCCGCTGAATATTTAAAATGTGAAGTGCAAGAAACTATATATTCAATTAAGTTATTTTTAAATCGTTATGATGATAACGATGAAGATAATGGATATGTTTGGTTTAAGTGGATAGATAAAGACAATATAGAACTTGAAGATATGCACTTTTTACCAAACATCAATGACGTAGTTATTCCCGACGATAGCCCAGTTTATAACACTTTGCTATCTTCAAGTAATAGATTACGTGAGATAGGATATAATCCTTTATCTATTTATCAGTCTGAAGAATCAATAACTTTAAATAATAAAATTATGGAAATACTTAAAAATCTTGTACAACAAGAAGCATCAACCGAACAACAAGATATGTCAACTGATGATGCACTTTAAACTTGTATTTTTTTATTAAGTTTGTTACTTCTGCTTGATTTTAGCATGTGCTACTTTGAAAGTCAACATGTTTACAAAAATCAAGCAGATTTTAGTGTAAAAATCATAATCTAATTTGCATAATATTTTGTTTTTTCATTTTTGATTTTATATGTATTGTTTCAGTTTTAAGCTATCGTATATGAAAAGTGTTTATTCTTTTGTGATCGCATTTAGTTTTTTGTAAAATACGGAGAAAATGCAATTTATTTTTATGTTGTGATTTTTAAATTTGAATAAGCTTAATGTTAAAGTTAAAGTTGAAATTAAAATCTAAAAAGTCTGACCTCGCTTTTGTGCAAGATCAGACTTTTAATTATGTTTCAATTATGGTCACACATAAGAATATTGCATAATTGCTTTTTTGCTTAATTAACGCTATGAGATATTAAATAAACTCATAATATAAGGATTTAATAACATAAACACATATGTAGCCACTGTGCAAGAAATTAATACTATAACCAACCCTTTTTCCTTATAAGCGACAAATACCGCTACCAAAAAACCTACTACAGCCGGAAGTAATCCCATCCCATCCTGTTCAAATACTTCCGGGAAAATCATAGAAGTAAGAACCGCATAAGGCAAATAAGCTAAGGTAGAACCTATAAATTTATTTTTTATGTCACCTTTAAAAACTAGAAACGGTATAAGCCTTGTAAAATACGTCGTTACAAATAAGATTAATATACAAATCCAAACATACATACCATTCATTATTCGCTTTCCTCCTCTTTCTTCTTAGTAGGAAACCTGGATGCTACTACCATTGCACTTACTAATGAACCAATTATGATAACTCCACTCTTTGAAAAAAGTATCGAAAAGAATTTGTCTACTGCTGAATCTCCAGTAAATAATGCATTTGCCCACTTGAATATGCAACTCAAAATCCCTGATAAAACAGCTACATACATTACCGGTTTCGATTCTTTAACAGCCGGCACTATTGACGCTATAAGCATTCCATAAAGTGCCATATGAAGCGCTACTGTAACTTGATGAGGTAATATATCCCCTGCTATTCCACCAATTACGATTCCCGCAAACCATGCAAAATACGGTATAGCTATTACTCCCAATAGATAATTGCCTTGTAATTTTCCTTCTTTTCGAATCGTCAATGCAAAGATTTCATCCGTATTTCCCATTGCTATAAATAGCTTTTTGCCTAATCCAACCTTCGGGTCTAACTTGCCTGCCATCGTAAGCGATAAAACTATATTCCTTAAGTTTATAACCAACAAAGCTAAAAATATCCCTATGTAACTCTCATGCGTGGAAATTAAATCCATCGTAGTTAATTGCCCAACACCTGTAAAGCTCAACAATGCCATCGTAATAGATGTAGGTAATGCCAATCCTAAATTGCTTGCGCCAATTCCTAAAGTAAAAGCTAAAGGAAAATATCCTAATCCTATAGGATATCCGTCTTTTATTCCTAATTTAAATAATGATTTTCTTTCCATAAGTAACCTCCTATTTCATTTTTTTCATTTTGCAATTGTAGCTTTTTAAGTTATCATAATTAAAGTATATCATAAAACTTCAAAAAAAGGAACAAAATAAGTTAATTTTCTTCTTATTTGTTCCTTTTAATAATCATATTATTATTTTTTGTGTAAATTAATTATTTTTAGCAACAAAAGACTCACAGTCTACACACTGACAAACAGTAGGATTAGATTCATGCGTACCTATTTTAACCGCGTTCAGTGAGCAGAAATCTTCACCACCACAATGGTTCTGACAAGATGTCACGCTACACTTTATGCTTTTGTTCGGATCAGTTGAGTTTAAATTCATTTTAGTCACCTCATAAAAATAAATTAGGTAAAAAAACTTTACCTAATTATATTTTTCCAATATGAAATTTTAATTATTCACTATTTGTGATTATTTATTTATGATATTTTTTACTGCTTTCTCAACGGTATTAGATGGTATTGCAAAACCTAGTCCTTCTACTTCATCTCCTGCAGTTTTTGCTATGACTATTCCAATTAATTTTCCTTCTCTATCGAAAACTCCTCCTCCGGAATTTCCTTCGTTTATCTCAGCACAAGTTTGCATCAAGTTCATTTTTTTACCATCTACGTTAACAGTCCTACTCAAAGCACTCACAACACCATCTGTAATCGTTCCGCTCAATTCACCTAAAGGATTCCCTATAACTATAGTTTCCTCGCCAAGCTTAACTTTCGAGTAATCTTCTAACTCAACAGGATTTAAATTACTTGCATCAATTTTCAATACCGCAATGTCATTATCAGCGTCTGTTCCAACTATATTTGCCACATACTTACTTCCATTTTTAAGAGTAATTACAATTTTGTTTGCTTCTTTAACAACGTGATTATTTGTAATAATGTATCCATCCTTAGAATATACAACACCGCTTCCGGCACTCGTTATAGAATAGACGTTTCCACCATATTGTCTGTTGCTTGACTGCACTGACACGTCTACTACTGAATCCGCTACTTTCTCAACTACTTTATCTGTAGGTAAAATCTCTGAATTACTCTCCGATACGCAAGTGCTTGGAGTTACTATTGTATTTGTGTTTTCAGATATTACGTTATAAAGAAAACTACCTGTAAATCCTCCTATCAAGCCAACTAATAAGCATAATGCTATCAAAAATGCACTACCTAATTGTTTCTTTTTTGAGCCTTTAATTATAAAATTTTCTTCCTGTAATCCATCTTTCATATTCCCCACTTCTTTCCTTTTCTTTTTCTTGCAATTTAATCTTCATGTGGCGTATATTTAAAAGTTGGTACGATTTCTAATAGGACCTTTTGAATATTGTATTTGTTATTAGAACTGGAATAATTATATAATTTTTTTAGATTATTGTCAAGATTTTCATTGTCAATTTCTATAGGTTTTCCAATGTATATTTTTTTGTTACTTGTTTTTTTCATCCCTTCTTCGCTCATCAAAAGCTCTTCAAAAAGCTTTTCGCCTGGTCTGAGTCCTGTATATTTTATTTCGATATCTTTCCCCGGTACAAAACCTGATAATCTAATTAAATTTTCAGCTAAATCTTTTATTTTTACCGGGTCTCCCATATCAAGAACAAAAATTTCTCCTCCTTGTGCCATAGCTCCTGCTGTTATGACGAGCGACACAGCTTCCGGAATAGTCATAAAATACCTTATTATATCAGGGTGTGTAACTGTCACCGGTCCCCCATTTTTTATTTGTTCTTTAAATAGTGGTATTACGGATCCATTTGAACCTAAAACATTACCGAACCTGACCGCTACAAAACTAGTCTGACTTTTTTTGTCCATGTCTTGTATTATCATCTCGCAGATTCTCTTTGTTGCACCCATTACATTTGTAGGGTTTACAGCTTTGTCAGTCGAAATCTGTACAAACTTTTTAACTTTATATTTATCCGCTAATTTTACAAGATTCAATGTCCCGAAAACATTATTTTTAACAGCTTCCTCTGGATTTGTTTCCATGAGCGGCACATGCTTATGAGCTGCCGCATGGAAAATTACATCTATATTCTTGCTCTCAAATAGCTTTTCAAGCTTATCGTAATCCCTAACTGAAGCGATTTGAACTTCAAAATTCAATTTGTCGCCGTAAGTCCTTTTAAGCTCTTGCTGAATGTCATAAGCGTTATTTTCGTAAATATCTAAGATTATAAGATTTTTAGGGTTTAAAGTCGCAATTTGCCTACAAAGCTCCGATCCTATTGAGCCTCCACCGCCTGTGACTAATATATTTCCGCCTTTTATATATTCACCGTGCTTTTCAGAGTCAAATATAATTGGCTCTCTTCCCAATAAGTCTTCAACTTCAACTTGACGGATTTGATCTGTAATGGAAACATCGCTGTCTTCAATTAGTTTATAAATGTTCGGAACTATCTTAACTTCTAAATTAGTCCTTGCGCAAACATCCAATATTCTTTTTTTATCTCTGAGATGTATGTTCGCAATAGCAAAAAGAATAACTTCAATGTTATTTTTTTCGCAGATTTCCGGGATCTCGTAAGTGGAGCCTAAAATTTTTACACCACAAACTCTTCTCCCGATTTTTTCTCTATCGTCATCCACCATGCATATTGGAACATAACCTGAATTTGGTGACTTTGAAAATTCATTAAGCATCAAAATAGCAGCGTCACCAGCTCCAACTATCAACATCCTCTTGCCTTGATTTTCGCCACTATTGTTTGATCTTTTGTCTAACATCCTCTCTATTCTATATATAAACCTTATCAGGAACATCGTAAAAGTCGATAAAAAGCAAAGTAATAAAAATGTTCTAACACCAAAATGTAAATCGAACATCAAAGATCCTATACAGAAAAGAAAGTTTGCCGTAAGTGAAGCTAGCCCGACATAGAAGAAATCTTCAATATCAGCGTATCTCCATAATTTATCATATAAATGAAAAAGCGGAAATATCAATGCAAAAAATAGATTTAAAATCACAAGACCTTTTAAAAAATCGGCTTCATGGTCAATTAGTGAAAAACAGTTGTGATTTACTGCGAACGAAAAATAAAACGATAAGTTCCAGATCAAAAAATCGCAAATAAACAAAAAATATTTTCTGAATTTTTTTAAATAATCATATAACATAATTCTTACACTTCCATAAAATTTAAGCTTTTTGAGCTATTTAAACTAAATACGACAGAAAAATTATACCTTAAAAACTTAATTTTTTCAAGTTTTCCCTCTTTACTCTTTTAAATTTGCTTCTAGAAAATCATACTTTCTGTAAAAATGTTTTTCTTCAGGAATTTTTATAACTTCAGATTGATTCTTAGAAAGTAATTTCGTTATAGCATACATATCAATCCAAATCTCATTGTCGCATTCTTTTTGAGATTCATCAAAGATCAATTCAAGTCCTACGTGCAAGTGGCTTGTTTCAATATTATTTACGTTTTCATTAGCGCTATAACCAGTTCTTCCGATGTACCCTATAACGTCTCCTGCTTTTACAACTTTGCCTTCCGATAAATCCTTATGAAAAGGTTTGTCTTTTCTAAGGTGCGCGTAGTAATAATATCTTTTTTTATCAAAGCTCCGAATGCCTATCCTCCAGCCACCGTATTGATTCCAACCCATAACTTCCACAGTACCAGATTCTATCGCGATAACCGGTGTGCCCGTAGCTGCCATCATGTCGTGCCCAAGATGAGGTCTAGAATATCCATAAGTTCTCCTGTTGCCAAAGTCATCATAGTGCTGATACGGAAAAGTTTTCGCTATCGGTGAAAAAACCTTCAAACCATATTTTTGTTCCATTATTGGCTTTTTCTCATCATCTATCCCTGTTTGAATACTATATTCTCCGATAAATTCTCCCAGCACTGCCGTATAAACCTCGTGAAAATAATTATATAATTTTTTATTTTTTATTAAGTTCTCAAGATTCTCCCCTTCTTTTATTTTTTTCACTAGATTATCCATATCACTCGGCTTATATTGCTTTTTTATTTCTCCGCCGTATTTTGCTGCAAGAAACGCTAATAAATCTATCCAGTTTATCTTTATTTCCTTTTCGTGTGAATCTATATCTACATTCATAGCCTTTTCTAGAGCTTCAAACGGAACGTTAAATTCTGCATATTTTATGAAATTTTCTTTTTTTTCGTTTTCTTCTATAGCTATCAATGTTGGACTTTTGCCAAGTGAAGTTAAGAATACAATTGATATAGAAAGGAAAAAAATAAGTAAAAATCCAATTGCTTTTTTATTTAGAATCTTATAAAACACCTTATCACCTACATTTTTACTTTCAACTCGCAATGTTAAACTTTAAACTTTTATTAAGCTAAATAACAAATTCTTAAATGCTATAAAAAAAGAAATTTTTTCGATATTTTCAGAAGCTTTAATTTCGTACTCTGCTATCACTTCATCTCCGCTTTTGTAAATGAGTTTACCTACAACATCATTTTCTTTTATCGGTGCTTTAATCTCATTTAATAATTCTAAACTATACGTTATATTTTTTTCTTTGCCCTTTTCTATGAATATATCTTTTGAAAAATCTACTTTTAAATTTACATTTTTCTTAACCCCATTATTAACCTTCAAAGGTTCCAGAATATCAGATTGTAACTTTGGTTTTAGAGAAATAAAATTAGCAAACCCAAAATCCAATATTTTAGCAGCGTCTGAAAAACGGTCTTTGCTCGTAGCGTCTCCCAAAACTATGGATATTAAATTTAAATTGTTTCTTTTAGCCGTTGCTACCATGCAACACCCTGCTTCATCAGTAGTTCCGGTTTTCAGTCCCGTAATGCCTTGATAGCTTTTTAAAAGTTTATTTGTGTTCACAAGTTGCGTCTTGCCATCTCTTAGATAATCGATCCAAATAGATGAATATTTAAATATTTCTTGATGTTTCATAAGTTCTCTTGCCATCAAGGATATATCATATGCTGTAGTTAAGTGTCCTTCTTCGTCAAGACCATTACAGTTTTTAAATTCTGTATCGTTCATACCAAGTTCTTTAGCTCTTTCATTCATCTTCGATACAAAAGTTTCCTCAGACCCTGAAATATGCTCAGCTAGGGCTACTGCTGCATCGTTTGCTGACGCTACCATCACAGCTTTAATCATCTCACCCGCTGTCATACTTTCCCCTGGTTCAAGCCATATGTCAGATCCTCCCATAGACGAAGCATGTTCACTAGCTACGATCGTGTCTGTCTCCGATAAACTTCCATTATCAATTGCTTCCATTACAAGCAGCATTGTCATTATTTTAGTAATGGACGCACAACTTCGCCTTTCTTGCGCATTTTTTTCATATAAGATTTTTCCACTATCTTTTTCTACAAGTATCGCTGATGGCGCTAACACATCTAGCTCTGTTTTATTGTTTTCTGATTCATTTCCATAAGCAATACTCGAAATTATACTCGAAAATAAAAGGATTACGGCAAAAAATGAAGTCATTATTTTTTTATTTTTAAAAGTTGTTAAATTTAAATATCTTTTCATTGATTTCATGCTTTTCCTCTTTTCAAAATTTTCTCTTTAAAAAATACGTAATTATCCTTTAAACTATTCCTATGTTTTTTAGGTAATGCTAAAATTGAAAATTTATAGATAAAGATAAAGCTTAAGTCTGAACAAAATGTATTATATAACTTGATGAAAAATTTGATCAATCAAATAAGCACATTCTAAAAACATTAACGCGGGAATTAAAGGTAAAAATATTGAAATAAACCAAAATTGCAGATCGCCATCGCAGGCTCTGCGTCAATATGAAAATTTAAAAAATCAATATGAGAAAAATAATGAAAAATTAATTAAACTTAAAAATACAAAACTGGAGTGGAAAGTGAAAAAACAAAAAACACTCGAACTTTTAGATATAATAAAAAAATTAAAATAATTTGATAACAGATTCCGATGAAAAAATATGATTGCATTGATGAAAAAGTTGTAGTAAACCGAAATGGAACCTTAAGATTTGAAATTAAAAATGGAATAAAGCATTAATTTTGCAAATTATAAATTAAAATTTTTACACTTGTATTTTAGAGACACATTGACTTTTATTAATGTTTATGATAAAATGTGCACATTAATAAAGAATTGAATGAATTGTTATTGGCACAAATATCACAAAAGATTTTTACAGTTCTGCGATAGAGCAGAAAAAGTTCAGTCCAGAATTTTGGAACGAACTGAGGAAGATTTCAACAGAGAGTGAACTTAAAAGTTT
>Ga0247609_10002900_pt1 | contig 17732 bp, 15 predicted proteins | sample 172DNAGHGlowgp2_FD_193487 | JGI IMG/M metagenome (GOLD analysis project Ga0247609, IMG submission 193487) | Sheep rumen microbial communities from Palmerston North, Manawatu-Wanganui, New Zealand - 1728 DNA GHGlow gp2 | ecosystem: Host-associated > Mammals > Digestive system > Stomach > Rumen ...
AAGAGCTGGTCGTTGAACTTGTTGTTGAACTTGTACGACTCGAACATCGGGAAGTCGGTGGGCGCTTCTTCGCTGACGCGCTGCACCTCGGACATCGAATAGGTGAAGGTCTTGCCGAAGGTGGTCTTGATGACGAGGTTGCCGCCGCTTTCGTTGCGCGATGCAATATAATCTAAGGGGTAAGCTTCGATGCGGCCGTCGTTGAGATAGACGTGCAGGGCATCGGGGAACTTCGTCATCTGCGTAGGCTCTACAGGATCCGGCCCTGGGTCCGGTCCCGGTCCTGGTTCCGTGCCTTTCTTCCAGAAATAGAAGCGCTCGTTGGCCGAGGCGGCGCTGCTGTTGCTGGAATAGGTGCCTAACAGCCCTTGGCTGTAGCGCAGGTTCCAGTAGCTGCCCTCCGACACCACGCTATGGATCTTCACCGATCCGTCGCCGAAATCCTCGATGGTCCAGAACTGTGTCCTGTCCTCGGGGGAGGTGGACAGCGTCATCCCTTTGTAGTAGGCGTCGTCACGTCCGGTGGTAAAGACGAGGTATTCACCCGTGACTTCGTTGCGGAACGTGTAGCCCGAACGGGTGTTCGTGACGATCCAGAAGCCGTCGGCTGCCACGCTGCTCATGTCTTTGACAAAGCAGATGTATGGCAACTCGCCATGTTTGGCACCGAGGGCGACATATCCTGCACCTTGTTCACATGTGATGTAGTACACGCCATCCTCCACGACGGGATCGGCGTAAACGCCACAGATGCAGAACAATATAAAGGTAAATAATAAGGTAAGTCTTTTCTTCATTGCAGTTTTTAGTGTAATAGAACGCCGCAAAGATAACGCTTTTTCCAATAACTTGTTTCAAAAGCGCTGAAAAAATGCCATCATCTTACCAACCAGTAGAGTAGGAGGGGGTGAATCTGGGATGAGGTAGTGAGGAGGATACTGCTCTGGTAAGTGTCGTTCTTGCGATAGATCTTGTTGCCACGATAGGTGAACAGGATGTCGGACTGGTAGGATGAGGTGCCGTCGTACATCTTGCCGTCGCGCCACGTGGCGAGGACATCCGACTGGTAGGAGGAACGGCCGCGATAGATCTTGCCGTCGCGCCACGTCATGATGATGTCGCTGGAATAGCTGCTGTTGCCGCGGTAGAGGTGCGTGCCGTCGAAACGGGCTAAGACATCGGCGGTATAGGAAGAAGTCCCTTTGTACACCTTTCCGTCTTTGATGTTGCACACGATGTCCGAGGTGTAGCTGGACGTGCCGCGATATACCTTCTGAGCGCTTGCCAGTGGGGCGCTCAGAAGGCATAATAATATAGGTAGTAAAGCTCGGAACATATTCTTGGATTCATCAGCTCTTTATAACGCCCAGTCGCTGAAGGTCTTGCAGACCTCCATGATGTAGTCGTAGCGGCTGGCGACGCGTTCGTGGAACAGCGCCTGGCACGCCTTGACCACGTCCTCGGGGAACGAATCGGAGAGGGCGAGCCAGCTGAAGTTCCTCACGCAGGAGACCACTTCGATCTGGGCCTTGCGCTGGGCAACGACTTCGGCGGGAAGCCCGGCAAAATAATGTTCGATGGCGAGGTCCCATATCTGATTGCCCAATTCGCGTGGCATGCCGATGATCTTGTCGTAGTCGCCGACGAGGCTCACCATGGCGGAATAGGCATGGCCCAAGTCGAGCAGCGGATGGCCGTAGCCTACCTCACCCATGTCGATGAGCATGAGCTCGTTGTCCTGCAACATGGCGTTTTTGGTCTGCAGGTCCATGTGCAACAGACGGTTGCCGGCAGGTATGCTGTCGAGGATGGCGAGCAGCATATCTACTTCCTCTTGCGAGAAATAGCGGCGGATGTGCTCCACCTGCTGACGTTCGCGTTCGATGGCCGACGGCACATTGCCTCCGATGGGCACCTCGATGCTGTGCATCTGTTGGAACAGGTCGGCATACTTGCGGGCATAGCTTTCGATCTGTTCGGGGTGCTGCTTGACGACGCTGCTCAGCGTTTCGGCGTGCAGCAGCTCATAGACCAGTCCGTAGCGCTCGCAGCGGCAGGCGGCAGTCGGTGCCACACGGACGATGTCGAAGGAGATGGCCGTTGGCATGCCCAGTACGAGCGCCTCCTTGGACATCGTGATCTCGCGACGCACCTCGTCTAAGGTCGTCCCTTCGCGGAACACCTTGATGATGGTGTCGCCGTTGAGACGGTAAACGGTGCCGACGCCGCCTATGCCGATGACCTCGCAACCATCGATGACCATCTGACGGATGGCACGCTCGACGGGCATGATCTTGGTAAAGCCCGTTATGTCAAGCACCTCATAGACCTGAGACTGGACATTGTGCACGTGAAACTTTTCTTTATATTGCTTGGAAAGCGACAAGAGGATGCGCAGGCCGGAGCTGGAGATGTATTCCAACTGCGAGGCGTCAAGCGTCAGCCGCCCGAAGGATGCTCTCTGGCTCAGCTCACGGGTGATCTTGGCTTGGACATCCGACGATGTGGCCGTGTCTAAACGTCCTGCAAGGCTAATGATGACTTCATCGCCGAGCTCCTTGATGGTCGTCTTCATAGGCGTTTGATGAGGTGATTTCTTCCGTGGACTCGTTAAATGCTTATTCCCACTCGATGGTGCCCGTAGGTTTCGGAGTCAGGTCGTAAAGCACACGATTGACGCCGGGCACCTCGGTGATGATGCGCTGGGTGATATGATGGAGGAGCGGGTAGGGGATCTCCTCGATGGTGGCGGTCATGGCATCGCGGGTGTTCACCGCACGGATGATGACGGGCCAGTCCCAGCTGCGCTTGTTGTCCTTGACGCCCGTGGACTTGTAGTCCGGCACGATGGTGAAGTACTGCCATACCTTGCCTTCGAGGCCATTCTTGGCGAATTCCTCACGCAGAATGGCATCGCTCTCGCGAAGTGCTTCCAGACGGTCACGGGTGATGGCTCCGGTGCAGCGAACACCCAGACCCGGTCCGGGGAACGGCTGGCGGAACACCATGTTGTCGGGCAATCCCAGTTCCTTGCCCACCACGCGTACCTCATCTTTATAGAGTAGCTTGATGGGCTCGACGAGTTCAAACTGAAGATCCTCGGGCAGACCGCCGACATTATGGTGCGACTTCACGGGACCGGACTCCACGATGTCGGGATAGATGGTGCCCTGAGCCAGGAAACTGATGCCCTCCTGCTTGCGGGCTTCCTCCTCGAAAACGCGGATGAACTCCGCACCAATGATCTTGCGCTTCTGCTCAGGATCGGCCACGCCAGCCAGCTTGTCGAGAAAACGATCCGTGGCATCCACGTAAACCAGGTTGGCGTCCAACTCGTCGCGGAACACACGAACCACCTGCTCGGGTTCGCCCTTACGCAGCAAGCCGTGATTGACGTGAACCGAAACCAGCTGCTTGCCAACGGCCTTGATCAGCAACGCCGCGACAACCGATGAATCGACACCGCCGGAGAGGGCCAGCAGCACCTTCTTGTCACCAATCTGAGCGCGAAGCTCTTGCAACTGTTCGTCGATGAATTTCTTGGCTAAAGCCGGAGTGGTGATGCGCTCCATGTCAGCCGGACGTACATTTCCTTGAGTCATAATAATCCGTATTTTTTTTCGTGAATAATGTGTGCTTTGATAGTCTTTGCGGAGCAAAGGTACGAATAAGTGAGCACAACGCCAAAAAAACAGCAAAAAAAGTTTGTTGTTGCCGTTTTGTTGCTTTTTTCATCCCTTTGATGCGGCTGATTTACGGAAAAGTTGTACTTTTGTTGCCGTAAACACTCACTTCAACGATAAAACACCTATGAAACGCCCCGCCTGGACTGAAAAAGAAAACCTGAGAACCATCATGTTCGGCTCCGACGATCGTCCCGACAGCACCTTCGACATCGTCATCATCATCGCCATCGCCGTCAGCCTGGTCATCCTTTTCGTGGAGAGCCTGCCGATGCTGCCGCCAACGCTGAAGCTCGTCCTGAAATGGTTGGAGGGTGTGCTGACCGTGCTCTTCACCGTGGAGTACATCCTCCGACTCTACTGTGCCAAGAGCCGCCGAGGCTATGCCCTGTCCCTCTGGGGCATCATCGACCTGGTGGCCACGCTCCCTCCCTATCTGGCCATCATCCTGCCGGGAGCTCGCTATATGCTCATGCTCAGGAGCATACGCTTCCTTCGCATCTTCCGCATCTTCCGTGCTTTCGTCTTCATCAACGAGGGACAGCTGCTCCTGAATGCCGTGGGACGTAGCCTTCATAAGATTGCCGTCTATTTCCTCTTCGTGCTGATTCTCACCAGTTGTCTCGGCACCCTCATGTTCATCATCGAGGGTGGACAACCCGGTTCCGCATTTACGGACATCGGCACGAGCATTTATTGGGCCATCACCACGCTGAGCACCGTAGGCTATGGCGACATCACCCCCGTCACCTTCATGGGCCGCCTGCTCAGCGGCTTCATCATGCTCCTTGGCTACACCATCATCGCCGTTCCCACCGGCATCGTCTCCGCCTCATTCATTGATGAAACCCGCGACCCCGTTCGCAACGGACGCTGTCCCCGCTGCGACTCCAAGGTCCGCAAAGGCGACAAGTTCTGCTCCCATTGCGGCGAGAAGCTATGAGCGATTACCATGAAACATTCCCTCCGGAAGAGGAGGATTTGCGGCCATTCACATGGCGGATCTCTTAAATAAACACATTCAAATCCGGGATTTTTTCCTTAAATAACATACATCATGCTTTCCATGTTGTGTTCGAGGTTGATGAAAGCAGTAACTTATGTCAAGAAGCGAATCGCGGCCATATCTTTCGTCCGCCATCTTTAGCGGCTAGAAGTATAGGCTGTCGGGAGCTAAGAAAACACTTCTAACGGTGTAGCTCGTTCGGTCGCGAGCGAACGACCGAAACGATTAACCGTTCTGGTTGCGACGTTAGAACGTTACGACGGCAGCGGCTTGAAGTGTCGATGCCGACGGCTTGACGTGTCGATGACAGCGGTTGGACGTGTCGGCGACTGCGGATGGAAGTGTCTGCAGTACTCTTTGTTTCATACGTAAATTGTATACATTTCCATACACTTTTACACTAACCTACGTTTAATTGCTTGTCATACAACAATATAACTCGCAATAATTTAGTGTATTTTAGGTGTATTTTGGAGTGTATTCGTGTATTTTATTACCGCAAATCAGGATAATGTTGTAAATTTGCTCTGTTTTTGATTATAGATAAGATGCTTAATACAGATGATAAGTTGTCAAATGTCTTCCATCTAAGGCGCAAATCGATGCCAAAAATCTGACTTTTCGCCTCATTTATACACTAATACACCTGTAAATACACTATAAATACACTATTTTTAAGCGTGTTAACGTGCAGGAATACAATGTATTAAGTATAAAAAGGTGTAAAAGTGTATGGAAAAACCCCTAAACATATTCAATAAGATTCGATTTACGATAGCCTTCGCCTCGGCCTTCAGTTTGGAATTCTTCGACACTTTTATCATGTTGTAGAAATAAACGCGCCTCACATCTTTAAAATACTACAAGTTGCTCTTCACCCAAATCGCAAAGAGCGGATCGGAAAGGAACAGGCCGGATTCGGTTTCTTCAATGAGTTCGCGTTCAATGAGCGCCTTCTTCAGTTTCTGAAGGTTGGAACGAGTGCCTAAATTGAAATGGGTTGTGACCTCGCGCTTGCCAAAGTCGCTATGGTAGCCGGCACAAATTGCGCGGATGAGGTTGAGCTGATAGGACGAGAGGTTTGCAGTTTGCTCCACAAAGAGCGGTGCCACTTGAGCCAATGTGGCCTCCAAACCATCATGGAACGTTTGTTCCGTAGCTTCTTTTTCTGATGCTGCCAATACATTCCACGCCAATTGCTGCACATAGGCCGAATAGTTGTCAACTGTAGTACAAATCCTTTCAGCTAAAGTTGAAGATATCACCTTCCCGGCCACCTCAAATCGGCTTATAATGAAAGGTACCCACTTCTCTGTCGGAATCTTTTTGAGGAAGAACATGTCACCAAATTGATAGAATGGCATCTTTCTACTGTAGAAGAGGTTGCTCATCAAATGTTGTTTACTTCCGAAAAGGCAGTACGAAGTCTGTTGATGATGCTGCCATACGCTACGTATTGTTTTCTGAACAGTCAGTGAGTCAGGCATCTCGCCTATCTGTTGGAACTCATCGATGCACACCACTATATGAATGCCACGTTTGCGGGCAATCCTTTCGGGCAAGTTTAGGATTTCATCCGGGTTGTTTGCTTGGGGATTCAAGCCTAATGACAATGAGAATTCTGTCGTAGGCTCTGGGCTGAAAACGACCTTTGGAGCTATGCCCATCAAGAACTCTTTTGCATTCTCTATCATCCTGTCCATTTTTGAGGAAGTCGCCTGAATGACGGCAGATGCGTATTTCTCATAGAACTCGTATTCCGTCCGGCACTTATAGATGTCCATATACACCACTTTCAAAGTTGGACTTTCAGTGATGCTCTTCACTTTTTTAACGAGGGATGTCTTGCCCATACGACGAGGAGATATGAGGATTGAGTTGACGCCATTCTCGAAGTTCAGCTGAAGGCGTTTTGTCTCCAGCTCTCGGTCCGTGAATAGTTCTCCTTCAACAGACATGCCATAGATGAAAGGCTTGTTCATGAATGATAGTTTAGCGTTTTCTGCGGCAAAGGTAATGAATAGAAAGAATGTACACAAATATGTTGTACACCAAGTTGTGAATATTAATATTGTTTAACTAAATGCCATATTTCAAATGTGTTATATGACATTTGAAAATGTACACCGACTGGTGTTACACCACTTGGTGTACATTTTCTGTTTTATGGGTACAACACATATAAAATCGATGCACCGTGCGGAGGGAGTCTGTATGCTCGGCATGAGTATTGCCTGACGGGTGCAAGCCCCGAGTGAGCCCAAATAGCGGGAATCACTCATCCAAGTGTAAGTAATAAGTATTATATGTTCAAAGAAACCTCTTCCAGAAGGAAAGGTATAATTCCGACATACATGATGCCGTCTTCATCTATCCATGCCTTTGCATTTCCGTCAATGATAACGATCTTGCGGAAGAAGTCGCCGGAGTTTTTCAGGGAGAAGGTCTCTTGCTCCTTCTTTGCATCTGTATCTACATTCAAAGCCGACTGGATATATACCTTTTCACGCCCCGTATTGACGATAAAATCAATCTCATATTGCGACTGCTGTTTTTTCCCATCCTTCACAATGGTCACCTCTACCACGCCCACATCCACACTATAGCCCCTGCGGAGAAGCTCGATGAAAATCATATTTTCCATCAGATGTGACTTCTCCTGCTGGCGGAAATTCAACTTGGCATTTCGTAACCCCGTATCCATGGAATAGAACTTCAGCGTGTTCTCGAAATAGCGTTTCCCTTTCACATCGTATCGCTTGGCACTTGCAAACAGGTAAGCATCTTCCAGATAGTCTAGGTAGTTCTTGATGGTGTGGTCAGACGTACTACGCTTCATCAGTGTAGCTGCGGCATTGGCCAGATTATGCGGATTGGTCAAGGAACCAACAGCAGATGACAATGCGTCAATCAGTGCCTCCAGTACTTCATCGTCCTTCAGCTTATACCGCTCCACGATGTCCTTGATATAAACCCTTTTGTGGAGTCCTTTCAGGTATTTTCTTTTCTCTGTCTCGTCTTTCTCAAGCACCGCCAGCGGCATTCCTCCGTAAGTCAAATATTCTTCAAGAGCATCCGCCTTTTCCAGACCGGAAATAGGATAATACTCTTTGAACGACAAAGGATAAACCTTGATTTCCGACCCGCGATCGCGGAAGTTGGTGACAATGTCTTTTGAAAGCATCTTCGAGTTTGAGCCAGTCACATAGACATCCAGGTTACTCCGTCCCATCAGGTCATTTAAAATGTCGTAGAAGGTAGTATAGAGCATTTCACGATCCTCTTCAGGTACAAGACTTTCGTCCACGTCTTCGTTCTTCACCTTGAACGACAGCTGTATCTCATCTATGAACACATAGTAGCGTTTCGTTACATCTTGCGTTTTGCTAAGTACATAGTCGTACAATTCATTGGGATTCCTGTACTTTAAATGGGCTTTCTTATCCAATGCAATTTCCACGAAGCAGTCATCTGTCACTCCTTCTGCCTTTAGATAGTCTTTATAAAGAGTAGAAAGCAGGAAAGATTTACCACAGCGACGGATGCCTGTGATGATTTTCACTTTTCCGTTCCATCGCTTGCTGAGCAGTTCTTTTACGTAGTGTTCTCTATTGATAATCATAATCCAAAGACTCTTTTACTGCAAATTTAGTCGCACTATTCGACCATTTTTGCAGTGCAAAGATAGAAACAATTATTTGGAACACCAAATTTTTCATTAATAAATTGCTGATTACTTCAATAATTTAAGTCTCGCATAGGAGGCGAAGCGTGTTGGTTATGAGGTTAGATAAGTTTCTTCTCCTTATGGCGCTGCGAAGAAGAAATAGTCCCATTCAATCTCTCCGGAAGGAGGCAATTACCACTCCCGCCGCATGGTGCCGTCGATGCACCGTGCGGCGGGAGCCTTTTTTCCTTTCCAAATATTGGCGTTGGGGGGCAGTATAGTTTTTGGAAACTTGTCGAAGTATTATTCCATCGTATTGATGTAATTGAGCAAGAAATCTTCTATGCCGACATAAAGGATGCCAGCTTCATCGTACCAGCGAACGATATTGTCACGAACAACCACAATCTTCACAAAAGAGTCGTTGATCTTCAAGAGCGAACGGGTCTCCTGCTGGCGCTTGCTCTCCTCCGCTACCGTCAATGCAGATTGTATGTAATAGCGAGCATGGCCCCGATGACACACGAAGTCTACCTCCAAGAGCGAGCGTTGGCGCTTACCCTCGGCATTGACTATCATCGTTTCTATAACGCCTACATCCACACTGAAGCCTCGCGCTGTCAACTCGTTATATAAGATGTTCTCCATGATGTGGTTCTCCTCCTGCTGTCTGAAGTTCAGGCGGGCATTACGCAGTCCCACATCGCTGTAGAAATATTTTTGCTGAGCACCAATGTATTTACGACCCTTGATGTCATAGCGTGCCACCTTCTTAATAATGAAGGCATCAATGAAGGTGTCGATATAGGCTGAAATGGTGTTGTGTGAAATCCTGACACCCCTCTCGGAACTGAAGGTGTTTTCCAGTTTCGTCGTATTCGTCAGACTGCCAACCGAGGAGGCCAGAATGTTCAGAAGGTCTTCCAATATGTCCTTGTTGCCTTTGAGGTTGTTGCGTTCAATGACATCAGAGATATAGGTACGCTCGAAAAGACCTGTCAGATAGGCGGCTTTGTCCGCATGATCTTTCTTGCTCAACACGAACGGCATACCGCCATACATCATGAATTCCGTCCAAGCCATACGGCTATCTCCTTGATAGGCAGACATGAATTCATCAAAAGTGAGCGGATTGACGCGGATTTCCTCGCCTCGGTCTTTGAATTCGGTAAGTATATCTTTAGAGAGCATTTTTGAGTTGCTGCCCGTGACATATAGGTCCACATTGGGAATGTTCTTTAGTCCCAACAAGACATCTACGAAACCTATTCTCTCTTTCGGATTGTCTGGCAGATAGGGATTCTGAATGCTATCCACCTTTTGTATCTCATCCAACAAGACGTAAAAGTAACGAGACCGGTCGGCACACAACTCACGGATATGTTTGCCTAATTCCAAAGGATTGCGATAGCGCATATTCACATCTTCATCAAGTGCCAGCATAATAATGTCATGTTCCTCCACGCCCTCTTCAAGCAGGTGCTGCCGGAACAAAACATTTAGCAGATATGATTTGCCGCAGCGGCGTATGCCGGTTACAATCTTGATCATACCGTCTTTCTCCTTTGCGACAATCTGTTTCAGATATCTGTCTCTTTTTATGACCATATACGTACTTTTTTTATTGCAATGTCACACTTTTCGTCTGCAAAGGTAGTGAACTTTATTTAAATACGGAAGATTTTGCGTACTTTTTTTGTTGCAACATCACACTTTTCGTCTATATGATAGTTGTTTCTTACCGAAAAAAACAGGCATTTAATATCATTTAAGGGCCTTTATCCTTCCATGAAGGTTTGTCTTCAAAGGTACGGCGCTCCGGCCACACTTTATTAGATGCCATCAGTCCACAAGCGATGGAAGAAGTCCATGACGTAGATGCATTCTATTTTGCCCATTTGGCGCGTAAACACATCAAGAGATACTATCATTAGCTTGCTGTCAGGATGTTCCTCTGCAAACGCCTTCAGGTTTTTAATGTGTCGGTTCTGCACCTCTTCCGTTGACTTTATCTCTATAGCTATGCGAGCGTCACCCACAATGATATCCACCTCCACACCGGTATAGGTTCGCCAATAACTGAGTTTCTCCTCGCAGTGCCTATAGTGCATATAGGCTACCAACTCTAGCAGCCATACCTCTCGCCGTGAAGGGTATGGCTGCCTTACCTATTACATCCGACATCTGAGTCCTCATACATCATACATCCGACATCATACATCAGATGTCTTCCATCCGACATCATACATCAGATATCTTTCCTCATTTGCTCCAGTCGTCGTTCCAGACGTTGTAGCTCTTGTCCTCCTTGACGAGTGCGTTGTAGTCGGTGCTGGCTTTTTCTGATGTCGTGTGAACCTCGGGCGTATCGCCGCTGGCGGCCAGCATCTGCATCGGTGCTGTGCGCAGCACCGTCATGCAGGGTTCTTGATATGCTTTCTTTTGAATTGTTTTCATTATATTTATTATTGAGAATTCAGATACAAATTGATGATGGCCACAGCATCCGTGATGTCGATGACACCGTCGTGGTTCACATCTGCTACTCCGGCATTGATACCGCTTTGGTCACTCGTCAGATACGCATTGATGACCGCCACGGCGTCCGTCACGTCCACGCTGCCGTCGCCATTGGCATCGCCCGTCTGCAGGGTTTGCGGGTTCGCACCTTCCGGGGAGGAGGGATCTGCGGGATCGGCAGGGTCATAGACGAAGCGGGCGGTGAGGGTGGTATTTTCGTTCGGCATCAGGAAGTTGAACGAGACCATATCGCTGATTAAAGTCTCTCCGTTGTACCACCCTTTGAAGACATAGCCCTGACTGGGGTAGGCGTTGAGGCTGACATAGGTGTCGTAGTCCACTTTCTCGCCGCTGGTGCGGTTGAAGCTGCAAGCTCCTTCCGATGAACTGACGAGATACAGGCGATGCTTGTTGATGGTCACAGGATCCTGCGGGTCTTCGGGTCTGTAGTCGTAGTGCGCCACGAAGGCGGCATTCTCGCTGCCGATGGTGTAGGTGAAGCGTGCCGGTTGCTCTATGCGCTCGCCATTCAGTGTCCAGTGGCTGAAGACGTAGTCCGTGGACTTCGCAGAACTGCTGATGGTCACATTCGTTCCCGTTACATACTGTCCTGTGCCACTGACATTGCAGGAGGTGGGACTGGAGGCGGTCACCGTCACCTTGTACTTCAGCCAAGGTTCGGGTGGGTCAACTCCAGGGTCCACCATATTCTGTGCCTGCATACTGCCCACGGCGAGCAGTAGCAGACCACAGATGATATATCGTATGCTCTTCATAAGCAAAGTCTTTAAACGTTAAACCTTAAACGTTAAACAAACTTCTACTTCACAGAGACTTTTGCACTTGTTCCGTCCACGCTGACTACATACACACCACTCTTCAGGGCGATGAAGCCATTGCCGATGTGCTGTGCAGTCTGTGCGCCACCGACGGTATAGACATTGATGGTCTTGCCCTCGGCACCACCGATGGCTATGCCACCCTGCTGTGTGCCGATGACTGCTCCTGTCTGCTTGCGCAAGTTCGTCAGACCTGTCTTGTCGCCTGCTGCACGCAGCAAGAAACGGCCATCGAAGGTGCCAGCCTGTGTGTCGAAGTCATACGTGCCGAGGCTCAGGTCGAAGGTCGTGCCCATCTGAGTATCCACAAGCATCATCGGCTGATCCATACGTTCTGCACCAATACTCAGGCGACCTGCCTTCGTGGCGACATAACCTAAACGGATGTCGCCTGCACTGGGACGTTCGTTGATGGCATATTGAACACCACTCTCTATGGAATAGATCTGTGCCGCAGCGTCCGTTGAGAGGAACTTGGCGGCATCGCACTCCAGTTCGTAGGCGTGACTCTTATTCTCATTCAAGACAACACGTGTGCGGTCAACTATCGAGGTGTCGTTGTCCGTGATATAGAGATTTGTCAGCAGACGGTCGGGGTTCAATCCACGAGCACGACGGACACGAATCTGGTTGGCCGCCTTCTTCACACTTTGTTGATAGGTCTCGCGACGGTCTTCATCGAAACTAATCTGCGTAGTGCCATTGGGCTTTTGTACGAAAAATGCTTCGTAAGGACGCAGGTGATAGTTGTCGTCACCAGGAGTGTAGGCGGTGTAGCTACTACCGTTCCACACGGTGATGGGGGCATCGAAGTCTGCCTCTTGGAAGTCATAGTAGCATGCGTAGGGATTGCCTACGAAGTTCCAACTAGCGTGCTGAGCATTTTCACAGGTATGTGTCTCTAATGCCTTCGGACGGTCGCCGCCGAACTTAGGATGGTTGAAAGTGATGGTCAGTGTTCCGGCTGTTGTGGTACGGAAAGCGTAGCCCTCGTAAGCGCTGAGAGTGGCACCTTCCACCGTCTGCCAACCGTGTCCACTCGCAGCACGCAACAGGCCTTGATACTCCTTCCATACGTAGTCACCCGGATAGGTGCAGTTGGCGATGGTTACATCATACGGGAAGCAGAAGAAATACCAAGTGTTGGCAAGCACGCTGACCTTCACGTTCAGATGATTGATATCCAGATTGCCAATAGTTGAGCCATCATCCTTGGCGATGATGCTGGCACCTGTGCCGTTGCCCGTGATGTCCTGATCCACGTCGCCGAGGTTCTGCACGTCCTGCTCGCCCTCCTTGATGAATCCGCTCTCGGGGCGGAGGTCGGCGTTGGGAGCAGTGTTCTCGTCCTCGCCGTGGAACTGGTCCTTGCCGTCGCCCACCTCGTAGTCCTCGGTGAGGTAGAACGTGTCGTACTTCGGGCTATATTCCTCGTGTGTCAGGAATCCGCTCCATCCGTTAGCCCAGTAGTACTTCTCCTTGCTGGTGGCCAGCTCGGGAACATAGAGTGTGGCAGCAGAAATCTGTGTCGGGAAGGTGCCATCGGAGATGGTGAGGGGAACGGGAGTCTTCACGGTGACGGATTTGATGGATTCACAATTGCCAAAGGCGCTACCACCTATTGACTCAATGCCTTCGGGGAATTCGAGAGAAGTGAGGCCGTAACACCAGGAGAAAGCTTTCTCCCCTATAGTTTTCAGATTCTTAGGGAATAATACTGTTTTCAAATTCACAGCAGAATTGAAGCACGCAGATCCAATTTCGGTCAAGGATTCAGGGAATTGTATAGTTCCTAAGGAATTACAATGCAAGAACGCTGAATATCCAATAGTCAACAACCCTTCATTCAACGTTACCTCTTTTAGGTTGTTACATTGATCAAATGCATAATCCCCTATCGCCGTTGTTCCACTTGGTGTCTTGATAGAACGTAGGTTCGTCTGATAGAATGCATAACTGCCGATAATATTGTCTTCGGAATGATATCCTGTGTAGTACTGATAGTCATTCGCTACGATGGTGGCTCCGCTCAGGTCCAGATACCGCAATGCCGGCATCTTCTGGCGAAGTATCATGAAGTCATAGCCATTGATGGTGCCATTGACCTTCAGCGAATAGACATCCTCCACATTTGCCTCGCCTATGGCCGTTTGAATACCCGACCCATCCTCTTTTGCCGTAACATTCACCGTGGCATCATTCCACTCGGAAGCACCAATGATTCTGGTAGCGAAGTCAGACCATTTATCAGTAGCCCGATAGGTCGCTTTGGCAGTGGCGGGGACCAAAAATACGATATAATCACTACCTAAAGAACCTTCAATCGTTGGAGGAGTCTGTGCAGCAATATTCACTCTATCAATGCCATCGAAAGCATAGCTTCCGATGGACGTGACACCATCGGGGATGTTGATGGAGGTCAGGCTGGAGCAGTTATAGAACGCACATCCTCCAATGGACGTGACCCCGTCGGGGATGTCGATGGAGGTGAGGCTGGAGCAGCCACTGAACGCAGAGCTTCCGATGGACGTGACACCATCGGGGATGGTGATGGAAGTGAGGCTGGAGCATCCCTCGAAAGCACGTTCTCCGATGGACGTGACGGCGTATGGCGTCTCTCCAATATAAACGGTAGCAGGTATCGTCAGGTCGGTGGGGATGGTACCACTAATAGAAGGGATATATCCATTATTATATCCACCGTAGCTGATAACTGCACAACTTCCTGATGTCCAAAAGTTCCACACGGTTCCATTGGCGTCGGTCCACTCATCGGCCGATGCAGTGATGCTGGTCAGGAGGGCCAGCAAGGTAAGTAAAAAATGACGAGGTTTCATAATATGGTGGTTATATGGTTTTGTATATTGGAAATCATTGTTCCTTCAACAGCATAGAATTTACTGCTTGGATGTCTATTACTGCCGTTGGCCCAAGTAACAAGAACTGGTAAATCAGTGACTTTGTGCCTGAAGAGCTGGTAAAATCGATCCACTCCAGATATTGGTCGGATGGTTTTACTGCAAGGAATAAAGCGGAATTGAGGGAGTATATCTGTAAAATCCTTACCTATGCAAACAGCAAACTTCCCCTTTGATCGGCAGATTGCATAATGCATAACGTTTATGACACGTTGCCTGATTACTTTTATCAGAGGGTCTTTAATGAGAAGAGATGGCCCAGGCCATTTGGGCGAATGCCATGGACAGAGCTCTAATGCAAATGGCATTAAGCCGTCATCGATTGTTGGAACCTTTGCGACGGATGCCAAATGTTTAATCCAATCTCTCTTTCGTTGCCACCAAATATATCCGCCATAGTTGAGAAACCAGTTCCAACCTTTGTTTTTTAGCGCCGCAGAAGATTGTAGAAGAGGAAAGTCCAATGCCGTTTTGCTGTAGCCTTGATTCTTGACATATTTGATAAGGCTGGGGATACTGCAACATGAATTGGCACAAGTTCTGTAGGTATGCGGGTCGAGATTGTTTCCTCCACCCGGATTATAATTGACAATTACAAAGGAGCAGTTGTCAGGGTCGCCCCAATAAGGTTCTGGAAGATAGTCTGGATTAAGGAGTGAACCATAAGCTGCTTGTTCTGGGTCTATGGTATAACTCAGCCAGTCAGAGATGGCATAATCCCAGTAATTAATAAATGGTATCATAAAGATAGTTTTTGATAAGTATATCTGTTTTTTAAGACTTTAATCAAGTGATTACGCAGTTAGCCCGTTTTACTTGACTATCACTTTGCGCGTTCCTTGTATATATATACCGCGTGCGGGAGCCTCAATCTTTCGACCGGAGAGGTCGAATAAGTTGAAAGTTGAAAGTTCTTGAAGGTTCAAGCGACCAAGGTCGAGCGGAGAGTTGAAAGTTTTTTCCACACCGGTGGCAGCATCGAAGTTGAAGGCGAAGGCTTTGACAGGCGAGGCTGTGGGGGTGAGGTAGCAGCGACCGGCCGGGAGGCTGAAGGTGACACCCTCGGCATCGTAGAACATGGGGCCGGAGCCTTGGTTCTGGAGGATGTAACCGGAGTTGACGGTGGTGCCGCTGAGGACGCCGGTGAGGTAGCCGTCGGCGAAGATGTCGGTGACGTTATCGGCATCGGGGAGGGTGGCGGTGCCAGTAAGGTTGCCGGAATAACCATTCTCGGCATAGACGATATAAGGCTTGCAGGCTTCAATAGAGCTGGCGGGGGTGAGGGTCAGCAAATCGTCGTCTGCTCCATTGCAGCTATAAGCCTTCAAGCCAGTAGGCAGATCGCAAGCAAACGGCAGGATGAGCGTGCCGATCTTGTTTTCGGCACTCACGTTGACGGGCAGGGTGCGAGAAGTTGGAATGCCGGTTGTGAAGGGACGGCAGGCGAAGTCAGCAGGGACAAATTTTGTAGCAACATTCTCTATTACTTTTGTAAGGTTAAGACCTTTCATTTCCAAAATAGGTTTGGGAGTGAATAGTTTTTGAATAGAGGATTCGTTAATTGTTACATAAACTCGGAATAGGTCTCCTGAATTTTTGCGAAACTCCTCATTTTTTGAAGAGATACATGTAATGAGTAATTTATTACCCACATAGTTATATGAGATGGAGTGTGTGAAGACCTTCACATAATCATCTAGATCTTCGTCATACCGATTTGTATAGGGATATACGGGATCACTCCCTTTAATAATCGTAACACCTTGATTTTCGTTGAGCTGAATACCTTGTGGCAAATAGATTTCAAGATTGAAGGCTGTATATGCTTTTTCTGCATTTAGACCTACAATAAAATAATATGACTCTAATGTAGAGTTGTACTTCAAGTCGCTCACTGTGAAGGTGTCATCAGTAGGTGTTTGTGCCTCTGCTGTCCTTGGCAGCAAAGCGCACATCATAATTAGGAGTAGAATCTTTTTCATGAAGGTATAAGTTTTTAATTTGTTTGTTTCTTTTCAAAAATTGTACACAATAGTGTGGGCCTTTCAGCATTCTTCTACTGGAAGGTCCTGGAATTACCTGTGATAAAAAGATTGAAATCAGCCCACACCTATAATATATAAGGTACGCGCGAAGCGGTACGATATACCATCATAGGAGGACGGCTCTCAGACTTTGTTCCTTATCACGTGAGTAAATTTTCCAGGTTTACCAGTGGAACGGTGTCATGATGCTCCTCGCATTGCGGCAGATGGGTTACATCTGCGCTGCAAAGATAGGCATCTTTTCTGAAAGTCGTGCCATCGTGGGCTGATTTTTTTTGTTTGACATCGATTTTAGTCTCATTTTGTCCTTTCCGGACCTATTGCGGGCGCAAAGATACGATAAAAGGCGGAAAGAAACAAGAGGAAAATCAGTCCAAATGTTGGTCCAATTGGTCCAAATCGCTATTTTATCCCTCAGATGGCGTTTTTTCGCACGGATAAAGTCTTTTTTTCGCACTCACGGAGAGAAAATATATAATGGCACACAGATTTCACGGATTTCACAGATTTTGTTTCAGGTGTGAAAGGTCTGTGTGATCTGAGTGATCTGTGAGAGAATAATAGTTCAGGGCGGCTGGATTGGATAGGTCACACAGATTTCACGGATTCCACAGATTTTGTTTCTGGTGTGAAAGGTCTGTGTGATCTGTGTGATCTGTGAGAGAATATTAGTTCAGGGCAGGTAGTTTGGATAGGTCACACAGATTTCACGGATTCCACAGATTGGGCTTCAGGTGTGAAAGGTCTGAGTGATCTGAGTGATCTGTGAGAGAATATTTGCTTAGGGCGGGTTGTTTGGATAGGTCACACAGATTTCACGGATTCCACAGATTGGGCTTCAGGTGTGAAAGGTCTGAGTGATCTGAATGATCTGTGAGAGAATATTTGCTTAGGGCGGGTTGTTTGGATAGGTCACACAGATTTCACGGATTTCACAGATTTTGTTTCTGGTGTGAAAGGTCTGTGTGATCTGTGTGATCTGTGAGAGAATAATAGTTCAGGGCGGGTGGCTTGGATAGGTCACACAGATTTCACGGATTTCACAGATTCTGTT
>Ga0247609_10002902_pt1 | contig 17721 bp, 16 predicted proteins | sample 172DNAGHGlowgp2_FD_193487 | JGI IMG/M metagenome (GOLD analysis project Ga0247609, IMG submission 193487) | Sheep rumen microbial communities from Palmerston North, Manawatu-Wanganui, New Zealand - 1728 DNA GHGlow gp2 | ecosystem: Host-associated > Mammals > Digestive system > Stomach > Rumen ...
TAAGTGGCTGTTCACGAAATGAGATAATTGCTTCTAATCCAATATATAGTGAAGATGTTGCTTATAATAGTTGCACGCATGAGCACAATTACATTTATTCTTTTATACCCGCTAAAGAAGATAGTGTGAGTATTTCTTCTTATACATGTAGCTGTGGGGAACAAACTATAACTTATGGAAAGTGGTGTCCTTTATCAACCATTAGACACGTGTCTACTTTATTATGGGATGAGGAAGTTGAAATAAGCTATGACGCTACTGTTTATTTAGCAATGGGACGTTCTTATAACACTACCGATAAAATAGAAGTCTTAAACGAAATGAAACAATATGTTCCAAGTGAATATAAAGAAATTAGAAGCCCTGAATATTACATCAGTTCCGATTCTAATTACTTTACGACTTATTATTTATACGAAGATAACGTCTATTTATCTTTTACCACTTTTATTGAAAGTGATGAAATCAATAATCAATCCTGGGTCGGCTTAAAAATAGAAACTTTCGTTATGTGAATTGTAAGTTACCACTAAATATGATATAAAAAAATGTCTTTAACGTGTCACAAAATAAAGAAATAGGAGAAACACATGAATTTGTTGCTAAAAATATCTACCATACAAAACCCTGCTTTACCTCAACTTCCAGTTTTTAAACACGATGACACCATTGAAGAGTTTTTTAATAATTTTGTTATGCCCCTTTTTCCGAAAGAAAAAACAATTAAAGCATGGCACGCATTATTAATGAAATATGTTGAAGATATAGACAACTTGAGTTGCTGTGTTAGATTTGGCAATAACGGATGTAAAAGTAAATCATCTTATGGTGAAGCTGGTTATTATAAACTAAGAAGAGGATGGTTAACAAAGGATACTGCAAGTAATTTTGAGTATTTTTTTGCTGATAACTTTTTCTCCGCTTTTATATATAAGATGGCTTTAGATGGATACGTGCCAACCCTCAATGAATTCAGCAGTGCTTTTCGAACCCACCAATTTCCATATGGTTTTGGAATTCTTATCGACAAAAAAATAAACGAATATAAATGTGCTATTATTCCAACTGCCAATAATCCAGGCTTTTTAAACACATATAAGCTATCTCACGTTTTTGATTCAGGAGAACACTTTGATATCGGTGGTGCAGATCAAGGAGATTCCTATCTAAGTGATAAGTATTATCCACTTGGGCATAGCAATGATTTTCTCAGGAATAAAGATCATATTCGCAGAATGTTTGTATCGGACAAAGCTAAAAGAGTAATTGTTGCTAAATTTTTAAGATTTGCTCACCCTTTTAACTATTTTTTAACACCTACAAAGAAAAAACATTTTTGCGGCGTAAAAGTTTATAAAAACGATATAGGTGAAGAGCCTTTAGTAATCGACTATGTTAGACAATATTTAAAAAAGACATATCCAACTGAATACAATGAATTTGTAAGTAAGATTATGTGGTATGAAAATCCGAATAATGCTGTTGTAACAGGGATGGAAAGAATTGATATTACTTATGGTTTGAACGTTCAAAATGGCAATCAAAAAAGACAAAGCACAACAAACAATGCAAAGAGTTTTAAAAGAAGTCAAAATAGTGTCGGCCAATATGCTAAAAAAATCTTTACTATCTTACTTGATACTAATCATCTGAACGGCACTATGATTAACAATTTGCTTGATTCTAATTATTGTAAAAAAGAATTAAATGTTAGTAGGCCTGTCCTTGTTGATAGCAACGCACATAATTATGACCGCAAAAGATATTACAAGGATGCTATTTTGGGTAGATATCTAATTACCAATGACTGGTATGATAGAAAAAACCACAGAAAACTCATTGATGATTGGCTCGCTAGAAATAGCTTTACCATTTAATGCCTTTAACTTCGATAAATAAATAGTTGTTTAATATTGTCTTATTGTTAACTAAGAAACATTTATAATTAAAACGGCAAATCGTCTTCTGAAATATCAATACTTGAGTTATTTTTAGGCGATGAATTTCCATTTACCACTCTTTGATATTCTTCAAAGCTGAAACGTCCTCTTGCATTGCCGTCTTTATCGGATGGTTTTTCTATAGAACCATCATATTCATAGCCAATATAGATGGTATATGATTGTGGCTGTTTCTTCTCCTCTTTATCAGAAGATAGTTTAAATTTAATTAAATTAGAGCCACCATGCTTATCATAGTTCTTATTGATAATAATTGTTCTATTATCTTTGGCTTCAAAGAACGGATTACCTTTTTCCACTTTGATTGAATCGTATTTAACGCTAGTATCAAATGCATCAAGAGCGATATATCTAATATGTTTTGGAATATAAATATTCTTAATACCGCTACTAAAGAAGGCTCCACTTCTTATCACTGATACGCTTTTTGGGATAACCGAGTTTTTACAGCCTAACAGTAGTGTGTTTGTTTTTTTATTAATGATGGAGTTACAATTATCTCTGCTATCAAAGAACGGATTGTCTTTATCTACTTCAATTTCTTCAATATCTTTAATGCCAGGATTCATAATGACACTCCTAATATCAATAAATGTTTTTGGAATATATAGCTTTTTACCAACCATCTTAAAGAAACCAGATAAACCAGATATACGTTCTGGTAATATTGCACCTTTTCTATAATAAAGAAGTTTTCTACTATCTTTATTAATTAAATAGCTGCCTTCTTTATTGGTTTCAAAGTGTGGGTTGTTGTTGACAACAAACTTCTTAATATTTGTGCTATTTAACGCCATTTCACTAATAATAGAAACAGAACAAGGGATATTGAGTTCTTCAATTGTTTGTCCTTCAATAAAGCCATTAAGTTCCTCGATGCCTTCTTCGATTTTAGCGGTAGAGCAAATTAACATCGCGTTTTTAGTATCCTTATCAAATAGCACACTCTTATTTAAGGAAGCATAGACATTATTATCTTTATCAACACTAATCTTTTTAAGTTTACTATTATCAAAAGCCAAACTACTAAAGTCAGACATATTTTTACTTAAACTAAGTTCTTTAATTTGATATTTGGCAAAAGCGTACGCGCCAATTGTTTTAACAGAATCCGGAATATTTAAAGAAGTTAATGGTGAGTTTTTAAAAGCTTCACGACCAATACTCTTAAGGTTATTTCCTTTAATAATTAGCGATTTAAGATTAGTTAATCCTAAGAATGCACAACGAGAAATATTGGTTACGTTTTCTGAAATCACTAATTCTTCTAACTTATTTTCCGCTTCAAAAGCATAAGGAAGAATGGTGGTGACCTTTTCTGGTATTGCCTTACATTTGCACGCCGCAAAAAGCAATGTTGGAGCATTAGTCTTTTTATCTTTCTTAATCACTAGCGCATTATCGATTGCTTCAAAATATTTATTCGCCTCATTGACGCTTACTTTATTAATGTTGCAGCAATAATAAGCAGCATTATCAAAGATTTTTAAATTACGTGGGATATAGATTTCTTTAAGTTTGTTATCGTAAGCAAAAGCACCCCTTTTAATAACTTCTAAACTCTCTGGTAATTTTGCTTCTTTAAGATTTAAACAACCCGCAAAAGAATGAGCACCAATTTCTTTTAATTTATTCGGTAAAGCAATCTCTTTTAAAGACGTACATTGATAGAAAGAAGTATCTCCAATTCTTTCTAATTTAGAGTCTTTTTCAAATTCAATGCTCGTTAATTCTTTACAGTTAGCAAATGCACTCGTCTCTATTTGTGTAACGCTACTTGGTATAACAATCTTTGATAAACCAGAATCTCTAAAGGCACCCATGCTTATGATTTTCACTTTTTCTGGAATGATAATTTCTTTTAATGATGAACAATTAGCGAATGAGCTAGATCCAATCTTTTCAATACCTTGAGGAATATTAAATTGTTTCAGTGATTTACAATTTTCAAAGACGTTATCACCAATCTCTTTGGCTTTTTGGTTAATGACAACAGTTTCTAAAGATTCACAGTTAAAAAACGCTCTAGTACCAATCTTTTTGACTTTTTCTGATAAAACAAGATTCTTTAATGATTTACATTTTTCAAACGTTAAATCACCAACAACTTCTAATTTCTTATTAAATACGACTTTCTTTAATGATTCACAGCCACTAAACGCTGCGGTCATCTCTTTTAATGATTTTGGCAAAGTGATTTCTTCTAAAGAGAAACAGTTTTTGAATGCTCCTGCACCAATTGAAGTGATAGTATCAGGCAATATAACTTCTTTTAACTTCCTACAATCGTTAAATGTAGCGGGATAAATAATAGTTATTTTCTTAGGAATCCTAATACTTTCTAACTTTTCACAACCTAAAAACGCGCTTTGACCAATGTAAGAAACGTTTTCTGGTAAATCAATATTCTTTAAGGAAGAACAGTGTTTAAAGGCGCTATTTTCAATTTTATCTAGGGTCTTTGGCAAAACAACATTCTTTAATGATTTGCATCCTTCAAAGGCTTCTTCTTTAATAGTAATAGCCTTATTTTTCTTACTTTCAATGACGACTTTTTCTAACTTTTCACAGTTAGCAAAGACACGCTTATCAAGGAAATATGGCAAATCAGAATCAATGGTAATAGTGACTTCTTTTAGATCAGGACATCCTTCGAAAGCAGATTCGCCAATACTCATAATCGAAGAAGGTATATGTAGTTTTTTAAGACCTCTAATGCCTTTAAATGCTTTTGGTTCAATATGGCCCTTTTCTTTAAAGGTAGCGGTAGATGATCCCAAAACGATTTTGTCAACTTTATTGTTAGGTAATAGGATGATTTCTTTAACAAGATTTTGTCCGTTATCAAATAATTTGTCGTTGCTCTTATCTACACTGACGTGTTTAAGACTTGGTAAACATAAATTATCACTTGGAATGACCTTTTTCATTGCCGCAGAAATATATAATTCTTCAATAGACTCTAAATTAAATGTCTTATTACTTAATTCATAGTTACCTAAACTGGCAGGTATTTTTAATGATTTAATATTGGTATTAAGGAAGGCGCCTTCTTCAATTTTAGTTAAACTTTCAGGAAGAACAATTTCAGTTATTTTTTCATCACCCTTAAATGCATTTTTGCCGATAGTGTAAACATTACCTAAATCTACTTTTTCTAAATTTAAGCAGCCTTCAAAAGCACCGGCTTGAATAATGGTGGTGTTCTTTGGTAAAACAATCTTTTTTAAACCAACACAGTTAACGAAGGCATGATTATAAATAGTACTAACGTCTCTACTGATACAAGAGTTCTTACATCCTAAAATCAATTCACCTGTCTTACGAATAACAATGATATTAGCGTTTTCTCCACTAGTGAATGTGACGTTAAGAGGATTAATCTTGATGCTATTTAATGAATAAGAACAGCCATAGAAAGCTTTCTTATGAATCTTCTTAATATTTTCACTTAAATATAAATCTTTGATAGCGTAGCAATATTTAAAAGCATGTTTTTCAATGGATGTAACACTATGAGGAATACTAATGTCTTTTAATAATTTATCGTTTTCAAAAGCGTTTTCACCAATCTTAGTTAAACCTTCTGGTAAAACAACCTTTGTTAAGTTATCGCAGTTAGTAAATGCATTATTTGGAATAACTTTGACATTACTTGGAATAACAATAGATTTTAAAGATAAACAACTTTTAAACGCACCTTCTTTAATTTCTTTTAAAGATTCAGGTAATTTTATTTGTTTTAAAATACTGCAATTAGCAAAAGTATCCGCTCCAATTTCTTCAATGCCTTCTGGAATGACTATCTTAGTAATAGCTTTTCCTTTAAAAGCATTATCTGGAATAACTTTTAATGATGAATCAATTCTTTCGCCATTAAATAAGATAACTGCGTTAGTGGCTTGTTCAATTAAATCGCCACTCTTATTAAGAGCAAATACTCTATTGCCTTTATCAATTTCAATGTTATTTAAGAGAGTACAATTATTGAAAACATCGTTCTTAATACTAACAACGTTTGCAGGTATCTTAATGTTTTCTAATCTAACACATTCTCTAAACGTACCTGATTCAATTTCTAATAATGATTTTGGTAATTTGATATCAACCAATTTATGGCAACATGCAAAAGCTCTATCATCAATTTTCAATAATCCTTCATTAAGAGAGATATTTCTTAATTCTTTACATGCGTAAAATGCTTGAACACCAAGAACTTCTAACGAAGCTGGTGCAACAAATTCTTTTAACTTAGTGCCACCGAAAGCCCCTAATCTAATTTCTTTAAGAGTATCTGGTAAATCAGCTCTTTCTAATCCGCTCAAATTAAAAGCAAGTGGTTCAATAGTTTTAATTCTTTTAGGAATAATAATTTCTTTTAAAGATGAGCAACGTTGAAAAGCAGCAGTTCCGATATAACGTAAGGAATCAGGGAAAGAAATCTTATTTAAATCAGAGCATCCTTCAAATGCTCTTTCGCCAATTTGCTTAATATTTCCTTCAAAGATAATTTCTTTGACTCTGGAATAATTAAATGCGTTTTTACCTATTGCATCTACGAATTTAGGAACGATAACTACATCATCCTTACCAATATATTTTTTGATCGTAATCGCATCTAATTTAGTGAAGCCATATTTTTGAGTGTTGCTAATCTTATCATGTAGCTCAAATTCAAACACTTGAGCGTATTCTTTATAATTCGGTAATTCATCAGAACTTATTGAATAAACTCTATCTAAAGCCACTCTTGGTGTGAATTTATATTCTTCCCCAAACATATTAAGATGTTTCTTTTGGAATCTCATATAGGAAATAGGGGAGTTATACGCTAAATAAGCCACGCGTGAATTGATTTCATCTAATAAACCTTTGCACTTACTGCCATATATTTTATTTTTCTTAATTAAGGATAATAAGAACAGTATATAGCGTTTACTAATGGTAACTTTGTTATCAATATCATCTAATTTAGAAATGCCTAAACCTAAGAAAGACAAAGAATTATGTTCTTCATAACTTAATTTGGTTTTAAATAACTTATTAGGATTGATTTCTAATTTAAGTTTCGCTAATTCTTTCTTAACTAATTCAAATAAATCATTTAAAGAGGAATCATCATCAGTTTCTTCACTAGAAAGAAGAATATCATCTGAATATCTTGAGTAGTGGGTTTCTGGATGATTTTTAATATAATTGCCTACGGCTTTATCGAATCCGCGCATAAAGTAATCACTAATCATTGGTGAAGTTACAAAACCAATGCTTAATGCACCTTTATAGAAACACGATTTAATTGCAGTAGTGGTTTTCTTATTAAAGTAGTCACCATATATTTCAAAGAATAAATCTTCAGTGATACTTTCAAAGAACTTATGAATGTCTAATTTAATAAAAAAGTTAGATTTAAGATGGTCCTTAAGAGCGTCGCTACATCTAACACCTTTATGATAAGCGAAAGAAAATTCATTCCTATCCGCGATATTTTCATTAAACCAATTTAATAATTGTTCGTGATGTTTTCTTAAAGAACAACCATATTGGCCCTTGTTATAAGTGATAATAGTTCTTTCTTTATTCTTTTCCTTAATGATAAATGGGAAAACATATTTGTCGGGATTAGCTAAATACTCGCTAACGGAAAAAGGAACATTCATTTCTCTTCTCATAATAATTACCGCCTAATAAAAATGTGGTTACCATGCAAAGCATAAACCAAACTTCCTCATTCTCCAACTCTAAAGAATCAGAGCAAATTGGATTGCTGGCCTTTCAATTAAGAAATTCTAACCACGTTTTTATAATAACATTTGTTTTTATTTGAGTAAAACCATATTTATATCTTTTTAAGCCTTTTTTAAAACAACAAGCGGCGTATTATCTGATACTTCAGTCGCCTTTTATATGTTGCCTTGCATAATTAATAAATGCCATAATGTTTTCGAACCGTTTATTGTGTAGAACATTTTTGGCGAGGTGTTAATATGGGAGCTTGGTCTTTACATCCAATGGGCAATGATGATGCACTCAATGTTAGAGATGATTTTTTAGATTTTATTCAAGAAAACCATTCAAACTCTTTGTGAAGGTGTCTTTGGTTTATATGACAACATAAAATTTGTATTTGACGGAACAAAAGAAGAGTTTTTCAAAATCGAACATTCTAAAGAATCTGTTTCTGAGGACGCTTGTGGAGATGGTAAGATAGTTTGCAACGATGGCGAACTCTCGTATGATGATTTTTATAAATGCTAAGTCTTAATTATATCGAGCCCACCAATCATCAACAGAAACAATATGAACGGTAAATCACTTTCCAATAAAGAAATAGCGGATATTTTTTTGATAATTTTTTAAAAACTTCTCATGGTATAATGAACGTATTATCTGATGAAGAGTTTGGTAACAAATTCTATGAAGCCATACATTTTGTAATCGATAATTATGGTCGTGGTGAAGATTTTCGTCCAGTTTTTGCCTTTGACGAAGATGGCGAATTCTTAAGGATAGAAGGATCGGGCAATATTAAGTGTCTATCTTTAAATCGCTAACAACCTTCATAACAAAGAGAAGCATTGGGAAGGACATTAAAACGAGCACAATCTTATGACTACTAATCAAGACAGCAATTCTAAATCCATAAGTGACTACAATTATTTAAAAAAGCTTAGCTTACGTAAGATATCTTTTAAATCAGAACTTTCTAGTCGAAGATTAGATTCTAAAAATCTTCTAACCAATGATTCAAATCAAGTGGTGTTGATAAACTTCATAGTTGATAAAGATCAAATCTATCCGGATTATGATCACCCTGTTATTGGTTCTGTTCGTCAAATCGCGGCTTTTTTAAAATCACCAATACCGATCACGGTTAATTCTCCAATGGAACTTATTAAGAAGGCTGATAATTGTCGAAAAGATATTAGAACTATTGCCACTAAAAACAAGAAATGGATTGATTTATGTCAAGAACCTTTTAATTCGTTGTCTGATTTTGAATGTCAGGCTTGGCTGGTTTTATACAAAGAAGATTATGAAAAAATCAAATCCAATAACGTTATAAAGTAGATATAAGGAGACGCAGATTATGGGACATTATGACAATGATCATTTAGGAGAAACACCTTATCGTTTCGCCCTTGATATTTATGATTTATTTTCTTTTAACGGGCAACATTATGATCCTTTTTTGTGGTTCCAAGACACGCAACTTGTTAGTTCGTGCTTAAATCGAAGAGATTTGTTTAACGATAATTTGCCAATTAATCTATCTCGGAAAGATAGGGCTCATTTTCTGTTTTTAACTAAGACGCATGGAGATGACCGCTCTTTTAACGAACAATTTGATTTTCAAAATGTTTCTATAGTGGAATATATTCCTGAGTTAAAAGATTCCACTGAGGAACTATTTAATAAGAATCCTTACATTATTAACGAAGGAGAAAATAGAATTATTAATCATGAACAAGCAATTAATTTTGTCGAATTCATGGTTAATGTTAAAGAGGGTATTTACCCACTTGTAATTGAAGAAATAGATGAAAAGGGCAAAAAAGCGGATAAAGAGTTTTTAAGCGATGCCTTAAAGTTTTTTGAAGCTGAAGAACTGTTCGTTAGAAGCGCGATTCTAATAAGTTCAATTTGCCATATTTTTAATGATAATGAAAAAGATAAAGAAAGATGGGTAAATGTATTCAATAGAAATAATAAGTTCTATTTTTGTAATAATGCTAAAAAATATGATGCGATTTATCAATCAATAAAGGCTTTATTCAATAACTGCATAAATGGGCATAAACTAGATAAAATAACATTAGAAACAAACTTTAAATCTCTTATAGCGATACGCCGTAATGCTTATGAAAAGTATCTCGGTTTATGGCGAAAAATTTATTCAGAGCAGGTCGATTAGACTTTTTTCAACAAAGACATATAACTTTGTTGGCTCTTGTTTGGATGTTGAATTTGAAGTGATATTAAATGGCAAAGCCAATGTTGAAAATAATCTTGAAAAAGTAGTTAGGCTTTTAGACGTTCTTATATATAATTAAGAACATTTAATAACGTTACTTAACGATATTTTCTATAACGAAATATGACATTGTGTCAATGATCTCATCCATTGGGGCATCAAAGAAATAATCACCCCATAGATTTGTTTCATAACACATTTCCGTTTTATTCATGCCTTTATTTTTTAATGCTTTAATAATATCTTCTTTGCTTACTCTTTCAGGTAATTCATCCACTTGTATAACGTTTATATGGCTATCAAAGAATGGACTATTAAATGTGCCATCGTACATCGAGTAGTATTCTATGCCTCTATTCTTTATACGATATATGACATTATCACCTTTAATGTTTTTAATCTTATCAAACATTATTTTATATATATCGTAGTCATGACCACTTAATAAACCTGATTCATATAACGAATCACCATTAAGTAATGATTGTAAGAAATATTGATCATTATCCCCTTCGAAATCATAAGACACATCTATAATCATTCCGTTATCGTCATATTTATAAGTTAATCCATTAACTGTGTATTGATTAGTACCTGTCTTTTTTAATGGTAGTTCAGCCCATTTAAGAAAACTATCTTCATCAGGAAATAGATTAATCGCACAGTGATAATTACCTATAAGCATTTCTTTGACCATATCAAAATCGAAATACTTTTGATCTATTTCTTTTCCGCATAATTTGCATGACGTTTCTTCATCCGCTTCGAATTCTTTTCCACAGTGAGGGCAAACCATCATTACCTTTTCATTTTGTTGTTCTTGGTATTTTATTTTGTTCTTTTCTTGTTCTCTTTGAATATTGATATCTTCCGCCTCATTTAAAGAAACCTTTTTATCAAATATCTCATCAAAATATCTTAAATATAATTCAATGCAGTAGTGGAAATAATATAAGTCATTTGAATAATGTTTTTTACATAACAAACCATCATAATGATCTTTGCTTACAGGTTTACCAAAATAAGTATCTAAGCTGCTTCTTAATAATGATTGTAATTTATCTCTCATTTGAACACTTATTTCAAATGCTTGATATTCGTTAAATGTATATGGAATGACGTAGTGGCAATAAGGATCAATGTTATGTTCGTTAATAAATCTATCAACTTTTTTTACACTAAGACCTAATAACTTCGTTCTTACTTTGTCATTATCATTTCTGTCGTAGTTTTTTGTTCCAAAAACATAATCTAGAAAATCATCTTCGATGTTTAAAGCGTGATCATTACCCATTGGTTTAAAACTAAATGTTCCCATACATAAAACCCTCTATTACATAAAGTATATCAAATATTCTTTTTGTAATCATTTTATCAAACCATATTTATAGAATATTTGTTATAGCTAATATAAAATATTATTGCTTTAAAAAAGAGTATTAATTATTTAAGAAAATTGAAGGTCAAATCAATTGTCAAATGCGAATTACCTTTTTATTATTCTTTTTCCTATAATGACGGTGTCATTAGGGGTGAAGGATGTGAAATACTACTTAGTAAAAAAATATCCAAAATCAGTAACGTTAAAGTTCACAAAAGTATTTCTTTCACATTCTTTGGATGATGCGTACTCTATTTTGATCAGTTAAATAATTACACAATAAGAAATTTTGATAGAAAGCTAAGCATTTATTCCAATAATACTTTCTACTGAAAGTTGAAGGTCTGGTTTTAAACAAAGTGATCAATAAAGCAAAAAATAACAAACATTAAAAAATCAAAAAGTTCGGAAAAAGGTTTGATTAAAAAAGTGATAAATGCCACAATGGTTTTGAAATTAAGCAAGCCTTTGTTTGGTTAGGAGACATATGGATATTAATAGAGAACGCTTAAAAGAGTTTTTTGGTATCGTTTATCATCGTGAAATGATTAACGATTCGACGATTGACAAGTTTTTGGATGTTTTAAAAGATTTATCAGAACGTGAGATAGCTGTTATTTCTTATCGATACGGTTTAATGGATAATGAACCAAAATCTTTAAATAAAGTCGCAGAATATTTTGGAGTGACAGCTGATTCCATTAAAAATGTGGAAGCTACCGCTATTAAGAAACTTAGACATCCAACTAGAGGTAAAAAGATTGAAGAAACAAATGACCACAAAAACTTTGGTTTCACTTATAGTGATTATTTACCTGATGGTATAACTTTCGCGGATATAAACGAAAAACTAGACAAGCAAAAATAAAAGGAGAATGTTATGATTTATCCAAAATTTACTTTTAGCGAAATAATTAATGGTTCGGTTATAAGGAATGATGAATATAGAGATGAAGTTATTTCGTTCTTAAGAAGTTTTATCAAATACTTAAAAACAGTTAAAAAGCTTAGTGATAATTCAATAAAAATGTATATAAATAGAATACTAACTAAATTTTTAAATAACGGTTTTTCGTTGGCGGATTTGCTTGGGTCTCTAAAAGAAAGAATATGTGATTATTCACCTGAAAGCAGAGAATATGACAAAAGAGATCACAATAACACCCTATCGGCTTTAAAGCACTTGCTTGCATTTTATTGGCAAGATAAACTCCCAAAATATATTTCTATCTCTATATTTTCTGGCTGGCAATCTTTTGCTGCTAATCATAGCAATCATGCAATCTTTTCAATGGAAAACAACAAAGTTTTTGAGCCTAAAAAACAAAAGATGAGAGATTATGATTTTTATTGCATCCAAGAACTTATTTTTGATAATTATAAGTATTTGTCTTCTGACAACAATGCTCTAACAACTTTCCACGGCCCTGTTGGTTATTATAACTATGTTATAGGTGACTCATTGTATGATATGAGTGCCTTTAGAGGCAATTGCTGCAGGGGACTATTTTTTAGCAAAGACGCATCAGATGAAGACTACGTCAACAAATTAAACGACAGACTCGCTAATATCATTAAAAAGTATTTTTAATAAACACTGGTGTTTTATCTTTTTGGAGATTGCTATGAATAAAAATGAATTAATAAATGAATATCGAAAATTTGTTTTATGAACATTTTTTAATAATATTTAGAGTAAAGGAGATTGTTATATGTTTAAAATTGCAGATTTTGATGACAAAGAATGCGGAATTACTGGCTATGAAGGTAAAGATAAAAACATAATAATACCTGAATACATAGGTGGCAAAAAAGTAGTAGAGATAAGCCCTTTTGCTTTTGAAGGCTGTTCTTCGTTAGTATCGGTTACCCTCCCAAACAGCATTGAAGCAATTGGTAATAGTGCTTTCTATGACTGCAGTTCTTTAGCAACCATTAACATACCCGATAGCATGCTAGTAATCGACTTTTTTGCTTTTGTTAATTGTTCTTCTTTAAAATCGATTATCATCCCTAAAAGTGTTTATTCGGTTGGTTCTACGGTTTTCTTAGACTGTCATAAAGATCTTGTTATTAAATGCGAAGCAGAAGCAAAACCAAAAGATTGGGCCGAAGATTGGAATGCGAATAATTATAAAGTAATCTGGGGCTATGTAGATGAAAATAAGAAAATGGCTAAGCCAAAAGTTTTTAAAAGATTAGATATCAGTGGTGATGATTTACAAATTGTTGTTCTTAACCAAAATAGTGGTGAAGAAGAAGTAGCGTGCAAAATCGATATGGCGCCTTTATATTGGGAGCCAGGCCATTTAGAAGACAACATCTTTATTGGCAAAAAACCAAACGCAGAGTTTTTAGAAAACTTTTGCTGTGATATTTCTTTCCAGATTGAAGACGCTATTGATTCTTTAGATATCGTTTTAGAAGGCGAAGTAGATTGTTTGCACTTATTTAATGTACTTTTAGAAGAAAAGTTTGGCGTTTAATTCTTTTGTTGTTTTATTTATTAAAAGCTTTGGGATATGTTGACAGTTCTTTTAGAAAAGATAAAGAAGTTGTTGTTGTCGCAATCTCAAATAGCGTCGAATCTGCTACATTTGTTGACAGCACTTTAAGAAATGATAAAGATGTCTTGGCCGCTCTTATAAAACAAAAGAGAATCGAATACGAAATGTAATTAAAACAGAGATAGATAATTTGTACTTATTAGTCAAACACTTTTTCCCTCACTTTGTAGTAATCGTCTTTTTCATCTGTAATATATATTTCTTTGAAACAATATTTGTATTTTGTTTCTAATAATTCTTTTAATATTGATGACACGTCTAGGATATCTTGCCCATAGACATTACAACCAAAAGAGCTCATCACAAAGATATCGGTATTATTAATAGAAGCAATAGATAATATGAAGTCTATTCTATTTTTTAATGCTTCATAATTCTCACCTACATGAATTTAAGAATTGAAAACAGAAAAGCAATTGGAGATGTTTCTAACGAAGAACACGTTGCTTTTCCAGAAGGGATTGAGATTAAGAAGAACGCTTTTACAGAATATTCTTACTTAAAGAATAATCCAATACCAATCTTATTTTTGGTGCTTTTATTTCCAAAAAAATTTAAACGTTTTAATAACCTTTCAAAGAAACTATCTACATATTGATCAATCTCTTTGTTTTGTGCAAAAACAGCCGAAAATGGCTGTTTTTATTTTTACTAAGTAAAAACTAATAATATCGTCTTTAGGATACCTGCGGATAATTATTCTTTTATACGCGGTTATATCCTTAATATTTATGTGCATTACGGAGGAAAGAAAATGAAAGAGAATAAAGTGATTTTACTTAAACACCACCCAATGAATCTTAAATATACCAACGGCTGGTATACTTCTCAGGTGGAAGATGATTTAAAAGATTATGTGATTGTTGATGTTACTTCTCGAGCGACACGTGATAAGAAGATGATGAACGATCATCCAAGTATCCATAAAGATTTTTCACCATTCTTTATGGGCCCAGTTAAAACTTCAGATGGTTTAACCGCTCATATATTTGAGCATTTCTGGCAAGCTTCCAAGGTCTTTCCTTGCCATGTTGATGATAGTGGTGAAGTTAATGAAAAGTATTTAGAGTGGAGAAAAGAGTGGTTTTCCAAAGAGAAAGTGAGTAATAAAACTATCTCCCGCCGCCCTCACAAATTACTTGGTTATGAAGATGGCGATTGTTTATATAGTGTGCTTTATGAAAATGGTACTTATAAACATTTAAACTATGTTGAAGCGCGTAAGAAAATTTACATTAAAGAATATGCAAAGTTAGTTGCTAAAACTGATTCTTTTAAATGGTTGAAAGATTTATATAATAAGGGTCAGAAAATAGCTTTAGTGGATTTTGATGGATATAATTTCTATTCGTCTAAGGCTAAAGAAAAACTTTATAATTCCTACTTATATAAATGTAAAAAGAATAAAATTATTCCTACTCATTCTTTGCAAGAATTTTTAGATATTAAGGATATTAAGGATGCAATTAACTGTGGTTTTACCCCCGCTGGACACAGTTTTATTATTAAAATGCTTCTTGAAAAAGATTTAGAAGTAGTGGGCGATGAAGTTATTGATAATATCGGTGTTTTAGATGCGAATAAGAAAGCGTTAATAAAAACACCACATTTATGTAAGGGAGAAAGTATTTGTGAAATTAATTACTAGTTTAAGAAAAAACAATGGCCAATTTGAAATGGATGAATTCGTTAATGACATGCACGCCTACGAGCGTGCTTTTAAATACTTGCTAAAAAACAAGGATTTCGATTTAGCGTATAAGTGTTTAAATCATTATTTTAACGAATTTAAGAAGTATGAAAGTGAAGGCATCTTATCATATCGCCCTGGACTAGATTATATCTGTTCCTATTATTCATTACTTCAATATGCTTTATTGATGGAAAAAGGTATTAAAGGTGTAGTGGATAAAAATAAAAAAGAATCCAATTATGCTTATCTCTTATTGCTTAAAAGATTTGATCAATTACCATCATCTATAAAGAAACAAGTGATTAAAAAGAATCACCTTTTACTTAAAAATGCTTATTGCGATATCAACGATCGTTATTCACAAGCTCTATATTATGCAGGCGATTATTTGTTTAAGAAGAAACGATACTCTCTAGCGTTTAAATTCTTCCATAAAGGCGCTAATTTTGATTGTGATGGTCGCCAAATAACCTTTCCGTATTTCTTAATTGGCCGTAATCAAGATAGAGTGGGAGATATGTATAGAGATGGTTTAGGCGTTAAAAAGAATATTACCAAGGCTAAATTTTATTACACAAAATGCGCAGCTAACTGTGGAAATAAATATCATCCTAAGAACGGTGATTTTCTCTTAGAAAAAGGTGAATCCGCAAAAGCGTTTTTGAATTATACAGAGGTTAATCTTGATTTCCGTTATGATGTTTCTTTTATGTACCCAATAGAAACGATGAATGAGAAATTTGAAATAATCTTTAAAGATCTAAACAACAAACCAGAAGCAAAAAGAAGTAAACTTGATAAATGCGTTTTAGCCATGATGCATCGCTTGGGTCTATCTACAGAAGCTAATATTGATAGATATAGCGAATTTCTTCCTACGGATGCAGACTGGGTTGAAGAATGGGCTAATGAGTTTGAAGATAGCTTTATATACCATTTAATCAAATACCATTGCCAATAAGATTTATAATCTAACCGCTTCTACTAAGAAGCTTTTTGTTTGTGCAACATTTTGAGCGGATTTGCGGACAATTTACACGTTAATCTTACAGATAAGTAAGTCATATTTATAAAATGTAAAAAGTTCGTAAAACCGCTTTTTAAAAATAACTAAACCGCCATGATATGGCAAAGGAATCAATATATGGGCACTAAAGAAATGAATTTTAACGAAAATTGCATCAAGTTTTATTTTGATTATGTTTACCATTTTGAAATAAAAGATGAAGAAATGATTAAACATTTTATTGAAGTCCTTGATGACTTAACAGAACGCGAGTTAGCGGTTATCTGTTACCGTCATGGCTTAATTGATGGCGAACCTAAAGGATTAGAAAAAACTGCTGAACACTATGGAGTGGAGCCAAGCGTCATCAGAGATTTAGATGTCAGTGTTATTAAAAAGCTTCGCCATCCCACTAGAAGCAAATATTTCTTTGAAAATAAAGATAAGCAAGAAAGCAGCGATAATGAAAACAAACAGATAATTCTTGTTTATAGAGACTATTTTTCAGAAGGCACAATAGTGCAAGATCTAATCGAGCAAGCAGAAAAGAAAGAAACTGATAAAAAATAAGAGAAACCAATATGAGTTGATTATAAAACAAATTTCGACGTTATTGATTTTGGTACCAAACACGCCAACCGTTTAGCGATATATCCAAAAGTCGTTAAAGAAATTGAAGGCAAGAATGTATCATAAATTCCGAAACGCGGTTGCGATAAGCCATTATCTTTAAATAATTAAAAAACATTCGTATAATTAGAATCGTCATATCGGAGCATAAAGGGAGTTTTTTTAATATGATTAACAATGATATTTTTATATTTAAAACATTAAGTAAAGACAAAACAAAATGTGAAGCTTCATTAAAGGTCAAAGATGACACCATTAAGGACATTGAAGTCCCACGCGAATATAAAGGAAAAGCAGTCACAAGAGTATTCTTTGGTGGCTGCTCAAATCTTGTTTCTATTACTCTTCCTAATACTTTAGAAGAGATCAAAGCTAATTCTTTTATTGGCTGTACATCATTAGAATCTATTGTCATCCCTGATTCTGTTACTGATATTGGAGGATGCGCTTTCGCTGGATGCACATCTTTAAAAAGCATTACCTTGTCTAAGAACTTAAAAAGAATAGGCGC
>Ga0247609_10002903_pt1 | contig 17720 bp, 28 predicted proteins | sample 172DNAGHGlowgp2_FD_193487 | JGI IMG/M metagenome (GOLD analysis project Ga0247609, IMG submission 193487) | Sheep rumen microbial communities from Palmerston North, Manawatu-Wanganui, New Zealand - 1728 DNA GHGlow gp2 | ecosystem: Host-associated > Mammals > Digestive system > Stomach > Rumen ...
CTAATTCTTTCTCTGTAAATCTTTTTCCTGTAGAATTTCGCCAAGATTCTATTCTTGTATTAAAATAATTTTCTTCTATAAATTCTGGAAATATTAATTTTCCTTCTATTCTCAAACCTGATAGAAATTTTGTTACCTAGGTACGTGTTTTATCAACTATTTCAGTACTCTGAGACTATTTATTATATGATCTAACACTGTTATAATTTTTATAATCTTTACTTTTTCTAACTATAGGTTCAAGCTAATCAATAGTATTTAACTGAGATAGCGTATGTTCTTGAAATACTGTGTCTCCATACTTATCTAGTAACTTATCTCCACCTGATAGTAAAAAATCATCTAGTTCTATCTCAGAATTAAATAATATATTTTTATAATAATGCTTACAATTCATATTAACATATTTCTTTTAATTTTCCTGATTTTAATAAGTCAGATTTATAATTATTTAGTAATCTATGAATAAATGAGTTGCTCATTGTTCCTGTCATACTATTAAATATTTCTCTAGAATTTACTAATTTGGCAACTTTCTCAAGAGTTGATTTATAAAGTATATTACTGTCAATAATTTTATTACTAAAGTCTCCATTTAATACACTATCTAGTAGTCTTCTAATATTATAATCAAGTTCATATTTTTGAGCATTAGACATTTTGGAGAAAGAAGATTCTCTTCCTGCAAAGAATTTTCCTAATTCTTCAACTAAAACTTCTTCAGCTCTATCCATTTCAGTTCTATGTCTGAATTGATTCATTTTGTATCTAATATTTTCATCTTGAAGAACAATATTAAGTAAATCCTAATATAACTTTGGGTTTTCAAACCTAATGCCTCCCATAAAAAGATGCATAAGTTCATGAATTTTAGTGTCAGGAGTTGCATTATCAGTATTAATATATATTTCTCCGTTCCTAATAAAACCTCTTAGTGTAGCTGCTCCAGGAAAATCAGGTAAAGTTGCTATATCTTTAGTAGTAACCTCATTAATTTTTATTCCATGCATCTCCTATGCTCGAGCTAATAAATTACTAACTGCTCTATGTGCAATTGGCATATCCGAGATTGGATCTATTTCTTTTGGAGTTATAGATGGACGTTTCTAGGCATTTATTAATACCTCATCGTCTATAATATTAATTTCAAAATTGTAATCTTTATGTAGTTTATTTAATTCTTGAGCAATTTCTACTTCAGTCTCTTTTCCAGTATATTTTTTAACTAGTTCTAAAGAAGTATAGTAATTATCTCCTATAGGGTTTAATTTTAATCTATTTTTTAACTATGTAAATGAGTCCACCCCTATATTAGGGGGGAACTCATCTACATTAGGCAATCTATTAAAATCGTGTAGCCATTTGTCAACGATTGAGTAAAATAATTCTTCCTACTCTTTAGTATATGAATCGGGAAGTATCTGTTGTTTTAACTCTTTAACCTAATTAATGTCTGTAATATCACAAAAATACATATTATATACAATTTTCTCTTATCATAGTAGAAGCCTTAGCTACAATGGCTAAAGGATTTACTTTAAAAATAAAATCTCCATTTTTATCTATTCCAACTTTTAATATCTTTTTTAATTCTTTTTCTGAAATAGTTAGTTCCTTATTATACACTTTATTATTGAACGAATTTAATTTAATAGTAACTTCAGTTTTATTATTATTTTTTACTAATTTGGCTGAAGCTACTCCATTTCCAAATCTTATTGAAGAGTATTTATCAAAATTAACTTCCGTGTCCATTTCTGGTGTATCGTAATTGGATGTCCATACATTATCTAATAAGAAATAATCATACTATCCCATATACCCATATGCCATTCTAGAACCTTCAAATTCATCTATTTCTTCATTATCAATTTTTTCAGTTTTATTTAATTTGTACAGATCATACCGTAATGTCTATCTATTAAATCTATAGTAATAAGGAATATTTTTACTAGAAGCATTGGCAGCATTTAATTCTGTATCATGGGGAGCTAAAGCTATTTCTAACATTTCTGTGGTATAATCTACTCCTTGCTAGAAATCATAATTAGTATCCATATGTCCAATAAAGTCATAATAACGCTTAACCGCATTATCTTCATTAGTTTTAACAAATGGTTCAAACATAGGAGTCAAAGATTTGCCTCCACTCTCATTTCTAAAATTTATTAAATTATAGTAAAATAGTAAATCTGCAATATTATATCCAGTATCATCAGAAACTTTATAACTTTTTGTTCTTAAATCAAATAAATCCATTTGGTATTTAGAGAAAGCATCCTATTCTACATCTGATTTTGGAATCATATCTATTGGAAGTGTGTGTACAGTAATATTATTTCTGTCTGCCGTTCTGTTAGAATATGATTTAATTAAATCTCTTAAAAATGTATTTACGTTTGTTCCGTCAGCACCTAACACTCTAATTGTTTCTTTATTCTACTTTTGTGTTACACTAGGAGAGAATAATAGTCCTTGTTTAGATAATCGAGGTAGAACTTCTGTGTTCATCCAGACTCTAAATGTTTCATTTCCTTCCCTTGTACCTAATTCAATATAAGTTGGTGTATCATATACTTTATAATCCATCGGATTAACTGGTCCTTCACCATCAGGTTTACTAAATATTTTATTGTGTGCGGGAATTTCTATATAGCTTACTTCTTCTCTTAAAAATGCATTAGTCATTAAACTATTAATCCAAGTTTCTCCCTTTTTATAGAAAGTTTCTGCTTTTTTACCTGTTAATCGCAGTTTATTAGAAACAAAAGGTAGTATAACTTTTAACATCATTCTATCTTTTAGAGAATTTCCAGTTTGTGCAAATATAACATTTGCAGTCTATAAATACTAATTAAAGTGTGGAACATTTGTTGCTACCCATAGAGGATTAAATGACTATTTTATATAATCATCGTAAACCTTAATAACTTTATTTCTATAATTAAGATCCTTAAAAAACTTCCAAAAATCTATTAGAAGATCATCATTTTCTAATAATTCTGCGATAGTTTCTTTTGTTTCCTTAGATAAGTTCTTTCTTTGAGCTCCTTCTTTAATTATTCTAGTAAAGTTATTATAAAATCTATAGGCTTCTTCAGTCTTTGTTTTTTGGCCTTGATTTAGTCCTAAAAGCTCACGTAGTTTTCCCATTTCATGTTCACCTGCTTCTAAAGTTTTAAGATTTTCTAAATCCGCCCACATGTTTCCTCGTATTTTCTACTCTTGAGTTTCAGGGTCTAATTCATATCCAAATTCTTTTATATGTGAATCTGCTATTTCATGAATTGCGACAGCATATGATATTAGATTATCTATACTACGTTTTCTTGACATTTCGTCGTAGCTATATCCTCTATTTCGATAATCAGTTTCTTTATATTTACGTTTATCTGCTGCTTTTACTCCTTCATTTAACTAAATTCTACCTTTTAAAAGTTTAAGTCTCTATAAATATTTATTAAATTCTCCAGTTTTTGTTACTTCTATTACTGTATCACGGACTCCATTCTTTCCTTTTAAAATAAAGAGAGAGTCTAGCGATTTACCATCAAACTCAATTCCCTGTATACCTAATCCTAGTTCGTTAAACTAAGTATTCATTAATTTTAAAGCAGCAGTGGAAATATTAGTATTGGTTAAAGTCTTTCTATCTTTACTTAAAGTATCAAGTATTTCAGAAGCAAATTTAGTAGAACCACCGTCGGTAAATATGTTTGACTTCATCATTCTAGATAATACCTGTGCTGTTTGAGAAGTCATTATTTTGAAAATATCTTCAAATTCCATACCTATAGCAATACCATATAAATATAATCCAGCTAAATCTGAACCAGCATTTAGACGTTCTAATTTTAACTCTTTAGCATTATCTGTTGCTAGTGTCATAATTCCTGAATTGTTAGATCCTGCCCATTCTGTATGGTTTATTGATCGCTCATATAATGCATCAGCAATGTCATTAGGAACTCCTTTAGATACTAGTTTATCTATTATTTCCTATTTAGTTCCTTCTCCAAGATAAATATCTGCTAAGGAATAATAGTGTTTATCAGTTCCATTTTTACTCTTGATTACAACATCAAATAGTATATTACTTATATTTGCATTATTCGCAATAGCATTATTAGTCGCCTAAGTAGTTGTATGAAGAACTTTCATTCCTGCAGATGCAGCTATACCAATAACACCTTTTCCTGTATGGTTCTAGTTTAAAGCAGCTCCCATAATAGAACTATTTCCAGGTCTACTGTCCTATGGTCTAGTACCTGCATTAGAATCTTCTCCTAGCTATTTAGGTTTAGCAGCACTCTAATCTACTGTAGTTCCGGCAGCGATTGCATTTGCAGGAGCTTCTGCGATTTCTATAGTTTTCCAAGCTACAAAATTCTTTGATATATTTGTTTTTTCTTCCTTATTTACAACATTGATGTAATTATTATGCTTATTAATAAATACTTGAAAAGCTAATATTAGGTCTTCATCCTTTAAAGTATTAGGATCATAGTAAAGTTTTGCTGCCCTATCGTACTAATGTTTTGTAAAATATTGCTATTGTGCTTTCTTTACATCCCTTAATAAGTTAGCTAAAAGTTCCTGTTGTTCTCTAGTTCTGTGTGACTTTAATTTATATTTTAACTATTTCTTAGATACTTGATTCTAAGTATTATTAATTTCAGAATCAGTAGTGTTAGATGTATCATTACTATTTGCTTCTATATCCTCTTCTGATGTATTAGAAGTATTCTATTTATTTAATTCAAATAATGATACATATTTAGAGTAATCAATACTATTATAAGTTCCTGACTCTAAAACACTTTTACGCCCAGTTGGATAAGGCAATAGTCGTAACGATTCTTCTAATTTTGTCCAAGAATTCATCTAAAAATAAGGACTCCATGCCGAGAACTCTCCAGCTTGATTAAATGCAAATCCCATAAATGTTGCTTTATCAACATCATAATCAGAACCCTATAGTCTAATCTATTCAGCACTTACATAACAGTCATTAACATCTGATTCTGTAAATCCAACAATTTCCATCGCCATAAAAGACTACATTCCCTATGCAGGAATACGTGCTACTGTAAATAACTATGAAAGGTTAAAGGCTGCTCTCATCTTTTTTGCACGATACTTGAGCTTATTATAAAAATCTGCATAATTTTTTTCAAATTTAGATTCTATTACTCCTCTATCTTTTCCAGGAGTTTTTAAATATTTTATAATAAGATTAACAAACTCTTCCTACTTTTTTATGTACTCATTAAAACTTCCACATTTTTCGATTAAAGATTTTATTTTAGTACATACATATTTATTGTCAATCCCATTCAATGCTTGCATAATAATTTCTGAATTACTAGAATTATTAAATTCTATATCAACATAATTTAGATTTGATAAATAAAAAGCTAAATTATCAGTAGAAATTATTTCTTGCTTTGTAATATTATCATAATATATAGAATCTCTTGTACTTGATAATGGGTATAATTTCTCCGTTGGTTTCCAATCATTCATTCTAAACGTACCGTCGTCATCAGTAAAAGTTTCAATTACTTGTTTATGTAATTTACTTGAATGACTTACTTCTGGAGATTCTGAATATTTTAAATAAATATGTTTACCGTCAGCTCTTTTTAGACATATATCATACAATGTTTTATCTTTATCCTTCTGTCCTGGATTACTAGTTCCTATATAATTTTCTAATAATCTATTTAAGAAGAATTTACTATTAGTCATAATGTCTGATAAAGTGTCTCCTTTTCGTATACCAAACTAAGTAGCATAAATTGGCGGTAGTAAGGCTTCAAATTTTTTGACATCATAAGAATTTACTTTGAAATCTACAACGTTCATATTCTCATCATAAATTTGTAGATTTTTGAATCCCTAAATAGCTAATAAGTCCTTTTGTAAAAGTCTTTCTTTCTATACTTTATCAAGAACTGGAATATCTGTTTTTAGATTTGCAACATACATCCACAATTCTTGTAACTCTTGTTTTACACCGTATTCTTTAAAAGTTTCCTCTAAAGCTCTTTGAGGGTTATATAAACTTCCTTCTCTCTATTTAATTCTAGATAATGACAATAATAATTTCTACTATATATCTCCTAAGATATTATCCTAAACCACTTTGATGTCATATCTATTAGCTTTAAGAGGATTTTGATTTAAACTATTAATGCCGTTTAAATGAATATTATGACTACCTAAATTTCGGCCATATATATCTATTTTTTGTACAGATAAGATATTATCTTCAAAATCATTAACATCAGATATTCTTGCGAATTTATTTTTAATCAATCCCGTTTCTTCTTCAATGTAAGTTATTTTGAAAAAATTAAATTGATTATTATCTGCAATAATTTGATCTTTAATATTTTTTAATGATTCTTTTTGATTAGTAGAGGCTTCATATATGTCATTTGATACTGTGGTTCTATCATATATTTTACCTTCTTTATAAATTACTTCATTTAATGAATAATTAAGTCCTGCTAATTTAAATTTCCATAGATAATAGTAATCTGAGTTCTATAAATGAATTAATTGTCCATTAAGTGGGTGGACTTTAGTTACGCCAGTTAAACTATCTGTCTCAGGCTCAATAACTATTTCATATGTCCTTCCAATTTCAGTCTAAGAAAGTTTTAATCCCTTAGGTAAATATTGCTAAGTTCGCTCTAATTCTTCAAAGGTTTCTATTTCTGATAAAAGTTTATTTCCACATATTTTATACTAATCGTGAGATGGATTTAGTACTGCTAAAACTCCATATAATTTTGTACGGATAGCTTTTTTATTAAGTGAAGACGTAATAACAGTTCTTAACATACTATATGTAGATGGATCACTAAAAGCAAACACACCTTCGGTGTCTTTAAAGTTTAAGTGTTTACCCTATTTTGCTTCAGAAATTAAACGTTCAGCTATTGCTCTTGGTATATTTGCTCCTCTAGTTGCACTAGATGTATGAACTAGTTCGTCTATAATTAATTTAGATACAATTTCTTGTAATCCAGCTCTATCATTAGTTGAAAAAACCTTATTTAATTCGGTCATAGAATCTGCTATTGTCAAGCTTGTTAGTGCAGCTAATGCTTCATATACTTCTTGTGCTTTTTCTTGCGTATATCCACGTTCAGATAAAGCAGAAATAACCTAGGTCATCATTGAAACAGTAGATTGGTCTGCCTCGTGAGTAGGATCTAATTGAATACCAGCATCATACATATCTGTTTTAAAGAAGTTAAGGTCTTTATCAGTAAAATAATCAGCTTTAGAATTAATATTTGCTGCATATTTTTTAATAGCACCTTCTGTAACTACATAATGAATTTCTGACTCTTTCATTGGTTGCCAATATAGGTCAGCATTACGCATTACACGATTGTCTCCTTGATATGTAAATTTCTTTCCGTGCTATTCTGCCTCATGATCATATAGTAGTTGTTGCAAAGTACCATTTACCCTTTTAAATCTAACTTTACATGCAGTATCAGCTACTATTTTTATAGAATTTTCCGAATATTCAAATTTTCCATCCTTATTTATAGTAACACTATTATATTTACCTAGAACTTTCCAAAAATCATAATTATTATTTATTTTGACCGTCTTTTTTTCTTCTACAAATCCTCCATCTTCTATTAACCATCCATCTTCAGGATTTATATTACGTATTCTTGTTTTGACTATATAAGTATTTTTAAGTCTTTCTTTAACTTCTGGAGCTGCTTTTTCTGGAGAAAATACTTTTTCAAATGATACAATTTCTTTAACTACTTTTTTACCTTTGTATGTATCATAATACATTGCTCCAGGTATTTCTTTATCTACTCCAAACTACATTCTTGCTATTCCAAGAGGATTTGCTGGGAATTTATTATTTGGTGACTAAGGAAATAAAGTTAAATTTACGTCTAGTTCATTTCCATCTGGATCTGTCCATATGTGATGAGACATTTTCCAATGAAGTCTTTCCTAAGCAAATGAGTTTCTCATTTTTGCATTAGTTAAAGCATAAGTAGCTGTTTTAATTAATTCTCCAGCAGCAGTTCTTGGATCATATGCTCCTATAATAGGTTTTTTTGTTACTCCAGTGATTTGATTATTTAAACTATAATTTTCCCAATGATGCTAAAATGCACTTACCCAAGTTGCTCCATCGTATGGTTTTACTGTTTGAATATCTCCCATAATACCGGAGCATTCTGCTATTACATCTTCTAAGACAGCTACATTTACTCTAGCTAAAGTTCCCCAAGTATCACCTAAAAGATACTATAATTTTGTCGCAGAGGTAATTACATTTCTTTTATTATTGTCAAACCATTTATAGCTTTCTTCTTGTAGGGTATTCGTACCTTTTTTTGCATCAGCCCATATGTGAGATCCAACACTAGTAAAAGAAGATAAAGTGGACCAATAAAATGAATTTAAATTAAACTATTCAAATATAGGATTTACCTTTATTCTAGCTTTTTTACCTTTATATTTAAGATTTAGTTGACTTAATTTAAAGTTATTTTTATAAAATTCTATTTTAGTATTATTATTATCAGTGCCTTCTAATATTGCTAAGTCTGCACGTGTAGATAACTATACTGGATTTAGTATATATTCTTCTTTAAGTGATTCTTCATCTACTCTAACTGGTATCTTTTCGTAAGCAGTAACCCACTCACCATTATCGTTCTAAACTTCTACAATACCAAAAGCCATTCTATCCCAGTTCTAGGTAAACCACGTACTTGCAAAATCAGATACTAATTCTTTCTAGGCCTCTGGTCTTGTCATTCCCGTTTGCTCTAAGGCAAGTAATTTCTATTTGTATTCTGGAATATTATTAAATATGCCATATACGCTATGATATAGCTCTGTATGACCTTCTAGAGCATGTAGGTCAATAACTACATCATTTTTTAGAAGATCTGAAATAAATTCGAGATTGCTATCCTTAATAAATTTCTTATATGAATCTTCTACAAAATTAGTTGTTACAGCAATGTTTCCATCTTTATCAATAAATCTATTAATAAATGATTCATATGAAGAACCTAACTGTTCTTTTGTGTTCTATGCTCTTATAAGTCCGAATATAATTGAATTCCATTCTAAGTTTTTATATTGATCTTTAATCTACTCTAAAAGAACTTCATATTCTTTTGCAACCTTATATCCTAAATTAGTGGTATCTTTACTTTTAATAGTTAATTTATCTATTCTCTCTTGGTATTCTTCTGGAGATAATAATGTAAATCGACTTAAAGCTTCTATGAATGAAAATCCTAATTCTAAATTGTGAGTTTTACGATTAACATGATAATGTACGTTATTAGCAAAAGCGATTGGATTATGTCTGTTTTGAGAATTATGTAAGAAGACTATTTCTCTAAATTTATCAAATGGGTCAATATCCTATTTATGACACCATTCATTAAAGGAAGTAAAATTATCTCTTATTGATAATGGTATATCCGTATTATACTTATTATCATATGTTTTCTTAATAGTTTTGAAATCATTCTCTATATTAACAAAACAATTTCGATAGGTATCTCCAAGAGTATATTTAATTTCCTTTTCTGCATCTTCTGCAGTTAAAATTTTAGCTAAATCAATTATTACTTTTGGAACATTTGGTTTATCCGAAGATACTGATTCAGTAAATCTTGGGTCCCATTTTCTTCCCATATATACAGGAAGTAAGAAATCCATAACGAAACTACTATAAGCACTCTCCTTAAAGTTAAAGTCTTTATGCTGTTTTGAGTCATATCCATTAACTCCCTCTCTAGACATAGCATATCCTTTAAATGCAGGCATAAATTCTCTAATCATAATATTTACAGGGTCTAGAGCATTTACGTAATTTGATATTCTAGAAAATTTTTCTGCAATAAGCATTGAAGATTGCCCAATAGTTAATGATGTATTTTCGGCAGTTCTAACTTGAGTTTTAAAGGCTTCACCTCGAACTAATGTTTGTGCTTCTACAAATTCTTCTAGCATATTACTTACTCCAGAAGAAATTAAATCTATGCCCTAGTAATTTCTACTTGTTCTTAAAGACTTCTAATCATCACCGTACCAATCTTTTATTGCTTCATCATAAGAGAATTCTGTTGGATTTCCGATTTCAAATCCCTTATTCAAATACTAATTTAACTATTGATGAGTTATATGATCAGCTCCTGCCAAGCCTCGCATTCTTAAAGTATCTATATCTACTACTTCAATGTCTTTATTATCCTTTTTAATAGTTTTTGTGTATGGTTTATCGTTTTCTGTAGTATAGAATTTAAGTTCCCTAATTAAATTATTTTCTAGAATACGGACAGTATACATCTAATTATTTTTTAGTGTGCCTGGTCGTTGAATAATTGAAGGATTTGCTTTCTTTTCTCTAAATAATTTAATATTTACAAGAATAGGTAAAGTAGAATTAATAACATGAATTGCAGCTCTATTAAAATCATATTTCTAATCAGCATTCCTAAATTTATCTAAGAAGGCTATTCGCAACTCTTTATTATTTATTAAATCTATCTATAATATATCTTTTGCCCATTGGCACACTACGTTGAAGTCCGTTTCAGTAAGTACTTGGTCTAAATCTCCAGTTCCGTTTTTACCTCTTGTAAATAACTAAAAAGGAGTGTCTTCCCCTGCTTTATATTTTGACAATATCCAAGCATTCTTAAAGTTAGGCTATCTAGTATCAAACGAGAATCTCCAGATATCTCCTGCAAAATTCTTTAGCTCAGCTGATACTCTTCTTATTGCCTATCCGACTACTTCATTTCTTTCAGCTATAAACTATGGATTTTTATATTCACTATTTACATTATACTTTACTAGAAAATCGTCACATTCTCCAGCTACAAATTGAGAATTAACACTCTCTTTAAATCTAGATAAATTAGTGTCTAACTATCTTGGATTTAATGTGTCTAGAGTAATAGTTCCGTCATCTCTAATTCTATACTAAGTATAATCTATAATAGATGTTGTATCAAATAACTGTGCTATCTGATTAAATATTCGATTAGAAGTAGAGTAAACTGAGTTTCGGTCTTTAAATAAATAATGATATAGATTATCAAATACTCTTTTCTCTATTGATGATTTAAATGGAGTATTTAATATGTTTCTAGTATCAAATAATAATTTTAAATACCATGCCGAATTTCCCCTTATTTTATTAACAATGTCTTGTAAGTAAATTCCATATCTTTTCTTGCCTAATTGAACACCTTTGTCTTTAATTAACTGGGCTATTTGTCTTTTGTAAATAGAACGTTGTTCAAGTGTTATATTATTGTACTTGTCTACGTCAATAAGTTTGCTATTAGGCTGTAGAAGATTAATTATACTATCTAAATCCAACTAATGTATGTCGTCAGTATTAACATAGAATAAAGCATCTCTATTGTATAAATTATTAAATCTAAAATCTCTTTTAATAATTTGAGTAAAATATACAATGTGATCCTTTTTTAAATATACACCCGTTTCTGATTCAGAATTATTAATATTACTTAAAATTGGAAAACTTTCTATCAGTATTTGTAGACTTTTTGGAATTACATCATAAGCTCCCTTTTGTTGTAAATCTTCTTGTTGCCATGTTAATATTTTATTAGCATCTTCTTTAAGGTTAAATTCATATTTATCCTAATCACATACTAATTTATCCTTAAATTTAAATCTAATTAAAGTTTTAAATTCATTAATTAGTAGTGAATCAAAATGTTTAAGAATAAAGTAAGCATTATAGGCTGTTAATTTTTTTAAAAATGTTTTTTCACTAATACTTCTATGTCTCCACATAGTTAATGTAGTTGTATTTTGTGAAAAATTATAGAAATTTTTAAGTTCTTTATTAGTATTAAATTGGAAATAATCATCTAATTTAGCAATAGTTACATTATCACCTTCCCGTAAATTTTTAGGTAAATTATTGTTTGGGTCTATTTGATTAATATATTCCAATATGTCTTCATACATTTCCTACTGAACTGTATGTATTTGTTTGTTTAGTGATTCATTATTTCCTAGAATTTCTTCTTCTTCTTTTAAATTTAACATAATGCCGTTTATTAATTTTCTTCTAAAATATTTTAACATTACGTTAGTTGCAGAAGTATTCATATAAACCCTCTCAATAAAGTTAGATGTCTATAGAGTATTTCCTGTATAATCCTAAACAGTATCTGCAAGGGAGTCATTTACTGACTCCCTAACAGATTCATATGTTTTATCTGGAAACATCCAAGAAAAAATTTCTTGTTTCGTAGTAGGTGTGTCTCCAATAGAATTTATTAATTCATAAATTGTATTAAGTGCTTCTTCATTATATTCATATTCCATAAACTCTGGAGTTTGAGCAAAATCTTGAATTTCACGCTTCATGTCATCAATAAATTCCTACTTTTCTTCTGGAGAAAATTCATTTTCTGGGTCTATTAATGCTTCCTAGAATGTTTTAAGTTGGTCTATAATGCTTTCATAGCCTTTTGCACATGTGATACTTAACATATTATATACATTTTAATATATCGGTTAATTCTTTAAATCTTTCTGGAGTAATCTGCTTCTTTATCTTTAGCATTGTAAATTGACTCTTAAGCCAAGCTTCTGGGCTCTTTCCCTAATTCTCTAATATTTGAGTTAATGTTTCAGCTAGTTTTGGTATACTATATTTTCCTGGCTCAAACTGCCCTTCTGTAAGATCTCTAATTTTATTGTATAACACACTAAACTCTGTAGACTCAGGAGTAATATCAAATTGTTTATTAGAATCTGAGTAAACTGGATCAGTTACAATAAAATCTTTAACTATTTCATTCAATCCATCAAAGTTTAATGGTAAGACTCCTTCTTTTAATACTTGTAGAGCTTCATTACCTTCTAATATTTTGAAGTGTCCGTCTAAGCTACCCCAAATTGTAAGTTTTCCATTATTTAAATCTAACATTGTTAAAATATACTCATTTCCATTTAAAGTATATTTAATTGGGATCTTAAAGTCTATTGTTTTTCTATTTAGATTTTCTGGATCAGAACTATATATATAATCGTTAGTTTTTGAAATAAAATTCCAATCTCTGTCATCTAATGGGTCTTTGTCATATAGTAATAGCTATCCATCAGTAGTTAAAACATATGTACCTTCTTTAGTAGAGAAAAATGTCTTTACTTTATATTCATCAAAATCTATTGGTTCCTCTAAGTCATATTTAACTACACCAATCTAATCTACTGCCTTTGATTTTAATGCTACAGCAACAGGATCTGTCATTACTACTCTTTCAGGTACACTATAATTTAAATCCGTTAAAGGCTTTGGTTCTTCTGGTTTATTTAAAGGACTATCACTAAATGTTATTATTTTATCATTATTAATATTTACTTTATAATATTTAATTCCTTGTCCATCGAATTCCTATTCCAAAATTAAATCTTCTTCAGTAACTTGGGATAAATCAATTTGATTTTTCTTATCTCCCATATCTTTTACTTTATAGATTTTAAAATCTTTATTAGGATTTTTTAAGTCTTCTGAATAGATAACCAACCACTGATTGTTTCCTAAGTTTATTGTGTATGTACTTGGAATATTTGTTATATTTATTTCTGGACGTCTTAATACATCTAAAAGAGGTGATCTAGAAACTCCTAATATGTTACGTTTTTCAGTATGATCAAATATATCCGCATATCCTGTAGGAACTCCATTTTGTAGAGTTCTTAACATTGAACCTTGTCCAATTACTCTTCCATTAGATTGTTTTTTATTCATTCTAAGTACCTAATCAAGTATAGACATTAAATTTCCTACTAATGGACCACTTGTTATAATAGAAGCATACTAAAATGGACTATCTTTATAAGTAAATCTTCCATTACCCTAAGTTGAATCTGTAATTACTCTATGAAATTCAAAAGCTTCAGTATTAGATGAGTTATTGCTAAGACGCATATGCACAGTATATGCAGGATCTTTCTCATACTCTGGATTGTATAATAGTGCCTAATCTTTAGCTGCCTCTTTTATGAAAGCTCTAACTTCTTCCATTGGGTAAGATCTGTACTACTCATTTCTTCCCATATCTTCTGGTGCATAAATAAACTATAAGAATCTTCTGAGAATAGTCCGCAGTTGAGCTCCCTAAGTACCGTCCTATTTATTAATAGGCTTAGTCTTCATACGATCAATAATTGCATTCACATAGCCTTTATTTTTATAATCTCCAGACTATAACCACTAATCTAACTCTCCCTTTATATTACTTGGTAATTCTCTTTCGGCTATATTATATATATCCTAAATTTTAGCCTTACGCTCCTCACTTATCTGTCCTTCAACATACGACATTTTTAGTATTTCATCTCCTATAGATTCTAAGTTATATAATGGGTCAAAAGATAATGTCATAACGGCATTACATACTTTATTTATAGGAGAGTCTTTTCCATTAGTATAGTGTGCCGCAAATACCTTCTAAAGAATTCTATAAATTGTAAATTGATTGCCTATATCTTGGCGACTATCTGGATCGTCTTTTCTTTTAAATATATTATTATGTTCAGATTTGATAAATGTATCAAAATCTGTTTGAGGTGGTCTAACTGCAATTATTTTTACTTTAGTTGGAAGTGTTGAGTCCTATAACTACTTATCTAGGTAATTAAACATTTCAGTTTCATCAAACTAACCATCTAAAGTCTCAAAGGCTCCTGCATCTGCTATTAATATGTATTGAGCACCAGTTTTTAAAATAATTCCATTTTCGTTGCCTATTTGTGAATAAGAACCCTGCCCAATTACTGTATAAATATTAGATACCTATTTATCTGGTTCTTCGTAGAGTCCTCTAACTTCATGTAATGTTAGTCTTTCGGTACTTAAGTCTTTAGCAGTTGCTTCATATCCATCTGCCTAATAGTCAAATCCTCTATCACTAGCAGAAACGAACCATCCAAGACTTTCAAATAAACCATTTTCATGTGTTGGAGTTTTTACTAGTTGGGTTGCAGGATGTAATAAATATGCTTCTCTAGAACCTCTCATATAGAAGTCTATTAATTTAATAAAAGTAGCAGCACCTAATGGCGGATTATTTTTATTGTTTTCTATTAAATTTAATAAGTCATTATATATTTTTTCATCCTATCCATGTAGCGTTAAATTTTTTAAACTTAATCCTTTTATAATTATATCCTATACTCGAGGATCTAAAGCATTTTTACATTTATTAAATAATGTTCTATAATTAGGAATTGTTGCTACAGGAATAGTGAGATACACAATATCTTTTCCTTTCTCTGCTCCTTTTTTACCTATTACTAATAAAACTTCGTGTCTATTTACTTCACCATTCTTATCTCCGAATCCTTTTGGACCCCAAGCTCTTTCTCTTTCTCGGTCTATATTTAATTGTTGTCTTGTTTCAAGATCGTTATATTTATTAGTATATGCAGTTACTACGTATCGCATTGAGAGCTCTTCAGGAGTACATTTATTAGTACCTGATAGGCTTCCTAATTCTAATAGGTTGTATATATTATTTAAAATGTCTTTATTGTCTTCTGTACGTACATGATGATGTATTAATGTAATTATTTTAATAAGTTGATTTTCTATAGCTGTTTTTTCTTCATTAGATAAGTTTCCACTCTCTAACTTCTAAAAATCAATATCTAAATAATCTGTCTTTCCCATTAATTTAGCTAACTATCTAAAACCGTATACACAGTCACGTCTAGCTTCTATATCTGTACGATTAGATAAAAGCCCATCTATTGTGAGACCTGTACGTAAAGCATTAAAGGTATATAGAACATAATTTAAGAATTCTGCTTCAGTTTCAATTTCCTTTCCATTTTCATTAATCCATTTTGTTTTTTTATTTTTTGTAGTTTGTATTGCAATTGGATGTTTTTCTTCCAGTGTTTTACTTTCATGTATAGATAAATTAGAGAATCCTGAAAGGCCTAACTATTCTCCACCTTGTTCTGGTTCAGTTGGATCGATTTTATGTCCTTTTACTTCAAATTCAGCTCCATTAGTTTCAGTACCATTAGAACCTCCCGGTGCTACTTCTCTTGAAGTTCCATTACTTTCAGAAGCCTAATTTTCTTGGGTTTTAATTTTTATTGTTTCCGGAAACATTTCCTACAATAACTATTTAAAGTCCTGTGATCTCTTTGCCACAAATGACTCGGGCATAGCTATTTCTTGTGTGTTTGAATCTGGATCATGATTTGCTAATTCTAAGTTTGGAACGTTTCCTGTAATATTATCAATGATTACTGTTCCTTTTTTTTGTCTTGTTAATCCAGTATAATATTCTCGTAATAACCTTTCTATTTCAGGAGCATCTTTTTGATTAAATCTAGTTGAAAATCTAATATCATTTAAGTCAATAATATAATAATTATTTTCTGAACTTTTAAGGGTAGTTCCTTTTCTAAATTCAGTTTTATTTTTCCACTCTGGATGCTCTTCAGTTATATATTTATACGCAAGACTATTATCATTTGAATATATTAATGTAACTTTTTCTCCATCTTTTATAGTTTTATACATTCCATTAATGTATTTTTTTGCATTAGCATCTAAAGTTGCACCTGGAGAAATATAAGTTCCATAAAAGTTTTCACTCTACTCATCAAAATAATAATGTGTTGTGTACTTGCCTTGAATTGTTTCCTCTGCTCCTGTAAAAAAGTTAATAGCTCCCTCAATAAAGGCACGTAAGGTAGTATTATTTACATCTGTCTGGGTATTTGTACTACGATAAGATAACTGACTCTTAAAGCTTCTAATAAATTGTACATCTCTAAGTCCTAAATTGTGAGTTTCTAATATAGGATTGTCAGCCTAATCTTTTTCTCCCTCATTTACTTTTATCGTTCCATAAATACCAGACTGTGTAAAGTCACCGTGTGCTAAGACAATAATTCCATTTTTAGTAGCAAAATCATCAAGAACTGTCATATCGAATTGTGAAAATTCTGAGATTTCATCGACAATTATAATTTTTGGAAGCTGACTTAAACCTGTATTTAATTCATAGTCAAATTTTACATCACCGGTTTCATAATCCAATTCAAATATTTTTTCAGTTCCATCACTATTTTTTCCAGTTAATTTACCATCAGTTACTTTGAATGTTTCATCATAGGAATCAAAATTCTTAAGAATCATTTTCATTAAAGTCTCTCGTGTAAAAGTCTTAGAATCTTTAGCACCAATGCTATCTCTCATTTCTACAGCTTTAGCTTCTGGAGTGTCTCCACTAGTATTTTCTGGGCCACATATCCATAACATTTTATTTTTATCAAAATTAGGTATTATCTTTTCTATAAGACTAACTAATTCAGGAATATATGTGGATTTACCGAATCCTGGTCCAGAACTAACCAGCACAGTACTTTTAAATTTTGGATTTAAAAATAATGATAAGAATTCTCTAGCAAATTTTTTCTATTCTTCTTCTTTTTTAATTAAATCTTCACTTGTTAAATCTGGATAATCAACCTTGTAACTTTCTATATATGCTTTCCTAAAATTTTCAAACATTTTAGGATTTATAATCATAGAAATTGCTGTATATTTCCATGCAGTCTAAATAGCTGATGGAAGTCTATTTTCATGTAATGAATCTTTTAGATTACTATAAAAACTTTTG
>Ga0247609_10002904_pt1 | contig 17717 bp, 13 predicted proteins | sample 172DNAGHGlowgp2_FD_193487 | JGI IMG/M metagenome (GOLD analysis project Ga0247609, IMG submission 193487) | Sheep rumen microbial communities from Palmerston North, Manawatu-Wanganui, New Zealand - 1728 DNA GHGlow gp2 | ecosystem: Host-associated > Mammals > Digestive system > Stomach > Rumen ...
CAATTACCACATGTTACAGTATATAACGATAAAACCTCATCAGGAGTAGTAGCATTTAATGTTGATGGTATCTTTGCTCAAGATGTAGCAGTTTATCTAAATAAATACAAAGTATGTGTAAGAGCAGGTAATCATTGCGCAAAAGTATTAAAAAATGAAATTAAAGTTGCTAATACAGTAAGAGCAAGTATTTACTTGTATAATACAAAAGAAGAAATACTAAAATTAGTAGAATTACTAAGAAACAAAGACAAAATAATAAAAGAAATGTTATAGGAGGTATCTATGGATCCTAATTTAAAAAAAGAATTAATAATGGAACACTATATGAATCCTTTAAACAGAGGAGCTATAGATGATCCTCGTTACATCAAGACCAGATCTAAAGCTGAAACTTGTATTGATGATATTAATCTATATGTTTTAATTGAAGATGATATTATAAAAGATATTCATTTTGAAGGAGAAGCTTGTGCTATATCAACATCAGCAACTTCTATTATGACTAAATTAATTAAAGGTAAAACAGTTAAAGAAGTAAGAAAAATGATTGATGAATACAATAAAATGATTGAAGGACAAGAACACGACGAAGAATTACTAGAAGAAGCAATTTGTTATGATGAAATCTACAAACAAGAAAACCGTAAAGGTTGTGCAACAATTCCTTGGAGAGGAATAGAAAAAGCCCTAGATGAATATGAAAAGAAGAATGCCAAATAGCATTCTTTTTAATTGTTTAAATAATAGCAAAATGATATGATAAAAATATAAGGTGATTATATGTACGATAATATTCCAACAAGTAAAAAAATATCTAAAACAATAATAACGATATTATTCCTATTAATTGTTATAGCAATAGCATTTGTAATTATATTTAGAGTAACACCATTCCGCATAGTTGGACATAGTATGTCTCCGACCTTAACTAATAGTGAATTAGTACTAGGAATGAATAGCAAAAAACTAAGTAGAGGAGACATTATTGCATTTAAGAACAATGAAGGTCAAGCGATTAAAAGAATCATTGGGCTTCCAGGCGAAACAGTATATATAAAAGACAATGGTGAAATAACTATCAATGGTAACCCAATCAAAGAAGAATATATATCTAAAGAAGAATTATTCAAAGGAGATGTAGAAACATCAAACCCTTATACTCTTAAAGATGATGAATATTATGTTTTAGGAGACAATAGAAAAGATTCCAAAGACAGTAGATATATCAAAGTTGGAGCAATAAAAAAAGAAGATATTCAATCAAAAATATATTTTTCAATTTCTAAACTACATTCTATAGAGTAAACATATGGTAAAAAGAAGACAAGAATACTAGGAAAACCTTGTCTTTTTATGATATAATCAAAAAGTAGAGGGTGTGTAAAATGAATGCTAAAGAATTAATAATTGAACACATTAAAGAAAGACTTACTTCACTTAAAGAATTAGGTCAAGTTTATAGTGAAGAAAAAATTGAACAATTAGCTGATAATCTAGCTAAATCAGGAAAAACATTAACAGAAGTAAATACATTGATTGATAACAAATTTGCTTACCAATTAAGAAAAGTTAAACAAGATAATTTTTTAGCATCACTAAGAGAATATTACATATCTTCTGTAGATAAATTAAAAAAACCGAATAACTGTTACTTACTTTCTTATGAACAAGGAGTAAAAGTACTAGAACAAGCAAGTATCAAGGAATTAAAAGATATAAATGAGAATCTAAAACGTGTAAGTGTTAACGATGAAAAAGAAGGCTATAAGAAAGCTAATAGCGTAAGCAATGACTATGAATTAATTATTAGTGATATAGCATACTTATTAAATATAGATTACGCTAGTACTTATCGTATCTTTAATGAAAAGATGGAACCGGAAGGAATCTTAAATATTTCCTTTACTGATAAAAACGAAAGATTCTTAAATGGTGAAGAAGCCTTAAGATATATCAAAGAAGAATCACCAAAGTTTAATTTAAAACAAGAATTACAAACATATCATGATAAACATATTAAATACGGTTTAAAGAAAGCTAAAGACGAAGATTATAAAAAGAATATTGAATTCATTTTTGATCTATTTAGTGCTTTACCAGATACAACTCAAGAAAACATCGACGAATTAAAATATCATTATCTAAACATGAAAGTATTTGAATTATTAACAAATAGTTTAGATAATAAACTAAGCAATATAGGATTAATAGTAAATCAAAAATCACTAAAGAAATATACATATCGTTTATCTCCATCTTACAATAAATGTATAACAAAGATTGATGATCTAGAAGACAACGAAACAATTTGTAATTTCTTCATTGTTGAAAAAAGACAATTATTAAGTACATTAATCAATAATTACTACGATTATATTAAAGATACATTATCTTTAATAGCTGATAACACTGATACTTTAGAACCAATTATTAAACAAGTAATTAAAGAACATCTAGAGTATAAAGAATATGAACATTACAGCAATGTAATTAAAGAAAACATCGCTATGATTAAAGAAATGACTGATAACAAAAAAGAGTTATCAATTGATTCTAAAGATGATAAAAAACGTATGGAAGACAATAATATTATTTATAAAAACAAAATTGCTCCATTACAAGATAATTACATTACTGATGAGTATGAAGGAAAAGGTAGTGCTTTACTAACAGCATTAGTAACAGCAGTTCTATTTATTACAATTGGTATTATTTTACTAGCCATCTTTGCAGTCAGTAGAATGAACATGTAATATTTGACAATTAAAAAAAATCATATTAAAATATGAACAGAAATCGCAAGAAAGACTAGTAAAATATAGTAGTTAGCGTAGAGATTCTGTGGTTGGTGAAAACAGAAATAACATTATATTTGAATCTACTTTCTAGAGCAGCTAATCACTGCCGGCCTAGCCGTTATCAAAAATAAGTATAAAAAAGGATGGTACCGCATTACTTTGCTCCTTGCAAGTAATGTGGTCTTTTTTTATTAGAAAGGAAGTGTAGGTATGGAAAAAATAATTAAAGTTGGCATCGGTGTCATGATAAAAGATGAAAATAAAATCCTATTAGGTCATCGTTCGGCTAACAGAGAAGATACTGGTGGAATCTTTGAACCAGACACTTGGACTTTGCCAGGTGGAAAACAAGAATATGATGAAACAGTAGAAGAAACTGCCATAAGAGAAATCAAAGAAGAAACAAATTTAGATATCAAAAATCCAGAAGTGTTTTCAGTCTCGGATGATTTTCAACCAGACCGACACTTCGTAACAATCGAAATGATTACTGAAGAGTATTCTGGAGAGCTAAAGATAATGGAACCGACAAAAGAAGATGATTGGCAATGGTTCGATTTAAATAATCTGCCAAAAAATATTTACTCGCCATCGAGAGTATTTATTGAAAAATATCAAGAAAAAACAAAATAGAGAAAGAGGAAAAACAAAATGATAGATATTAAATTAATAAGAGAAAATAGAGATGTTGTTAAAGAAAACATCAAAAAGAAATTTCAAGACGAAAAACTACCATTAGTAGATGAAATCTACGAAATGGACATTAAGGTTAGAGAAGCACAAACAAAAGCTGATAACCTTAAAGCTGAAAAAAATAAAATGAGTGGCGAAATTGGTAAATTAATGAAAGACAAAAAGATTGATGAAGCTAATAAAGTAAAAGAAGAAATCGCTAAGATGGCTGATGAAATCAAAGAATTAGAAGAAAATCAAACTACATTAGCAGCTCAAATAAAAGAAAAAATGATGGTAATACCAAACATTATTGATCCATCAGTTCCAATTGGAAAAGATGATACAGAAAACGTTGAAGTTCAAAGATTTGGTGATCCAGTAGTTCCTGACTATGAAATCCCATATCATGCAGATATCATTAATAATCTAAATGGTATGGATAAAGAAGCAGCAGGAAGAACTAGTGGTGAAGGATTCTACTACTTATTAGGAGATGTAGCTAGATTACATGAAGCAATGATTGCTTATGCAAGAGATTACATGATTGATAAAGGATTTACTTATGCAATTCCTCCATTCATGATTCATGCAGAGGTAGTTACTGGTGTTATGTCATTCCCAGAAATGGAAGCTATGATGTACAAAATAGAAGGTGAAGACCTATACTTAATAGGTACATCTGAACACTCAATGATTGGTAAATTCAAAGATCAAATTATTGATAGAACAACATTACCAATTCATATGACTTCATATTCACCATGCTTTAGAAAAGAAGGTGGATCTCATGGTTTAGAAGAAAGAGGACTATATAGAGTTCATCAATTCGAAAAGCAAGAAATGATTGTTATTTGTGAACCAGAAGAATCAATGGATTGGTATGAAAAAATGTGGAACTACACAGTAGAAATATTCAGAAACTTCGATATACCAGTAAGACAACTAGAATGTTGTAGTGGAGATTTAGCTGATCTTAAAGTTAAATCTTGTGATATCGAAGCTTGGAGCCCAAGACAACAAAAATACTTCGAAGTAGGAAGTTGTTCTACATTAGGTGATGCTCAAGCAAGAAGATTAGGTATTCGTGCTAAAGGGGAAAAAGGAACATACTACTTACATACATTAAATAACACAGTAGTAGCAACTCCAAGAGGATTAATAGCATTACTTGAAAACAACTATCAACCAGATGGTAGTGTAAAAATACCAAAAGTATTACAACCATACATGGGTGGCAAAAAAGAAATCAAACCAGTTAAGTAAAAAGAGTACAAAAAATTGTACTCTTTTTTTACTTTATAAAATAAAATTTACTTTTCTAATCAATAAATTATGATATAATGAAAATAGTATGATAGGGGTTTATATATGGTTGTAGATAGGGTGTGGTCCTAGTGGGCTTATTTGGTAAAAAGAAAAAAGAAGAGGAAGTTGTCGCTCCAGCTCCAGCAATTGAAGAAACTGCTGCAAAAATTGATAATCCAGCTCCATCTCCTGAAACTCAATCTCTAAGCGTTGATGCCTCAACGCTAATTGATGATGGAACAACAAAAGAGGATAACATTACAGAAATTGTTTCTGAAGCAGTAGCAAAAGAAGATGTTGCATTAGGAGTTGCTGAAGCACCAGCTGAACAAGGAGAAGTTGATAGCCAAGCTGCTGTCTTTACAACAGAAATTGAAACGGCTGCACCAACTGAAGAAGTTGCTCAAGTAACCGATATTCAAAATGTTGAAGAACCAGCTGAAGCACCAGCACCAGTTGCCGAACCTGCTCCAGTAGAGGCTCAACCAACAATTACTCCTTTTGCAGAAGAAGGAGAAGATTCTCAAGTAGAAGTAAAAGTAGAAGAACCAGCACCTATTCATGAAACCGCATTTATTCCTGAAGAAGCACCAGCAGAAGCACCAGCAGAAGTTCCAACAGAAAATGGACCTGTAGAAGATATTAAAGCTGAAGAAGCAATAATGCCTGCTGAGATTGCTCAAAGTCAAGAAGAGAATGCACCAGTTGCAGAACCTGCTCCTGTAGAACAACCAGTCCAACCTCAAGAAGTAATTGAATTAAATGATAATCCTGCTTCATCTGGATCATTAACTACAGATGAAAACGTTATATATGAAGAAGTAGTAGATGAAGTTCCTGCAGATGGACAAGAAGTAATTGAAGAAATTGTCGAAGAAGTTCCATACGAAGGACCTATTACAGAAGGAATCGTAACAGAAGAAGTTCCTGTTGAAGAAACTCCAGTAACAGAAGAAGTTGCTACTGAAGAAGTTCCTGTTGAAGAAACTCCAGTAACAGAAGAAGTTGCTACTGAAGAAGTTCCTGTTGAAGAAACTCCAGCAACTGAAGAAGTTGTTACTGAAGAAGCGCCAGTTGCAGAACCAGTAGCTGAAGAAACAACAGTAGAAACTCCAGTAGAGGAAACTGCTGAAGAAACACCTGTAGAAGAAACTCCAGCAACTGAAGAAGTTGTTACTGAAGAAGCGCCAGTTGCAGAACCAGTAGCTGCAGAAACACCAGTAGAAACTCCAGTAGAGGAAATCCCTGCAGAGGAGAATACCGTAACAGAAGAAGTTTCTACAGAAGAAACACCTGTAGAAGAACCAGCAACTGAAGAAGTTGTTACTGAAGAAGTTCCAGTTGCAGAACCAGTAGTTGCAGAAACACCAGTAGAAACTCCGGTAGATGAAGTTCCATCAGCAGAAACAGAAGAAGTTCCAGTAGAGGAACCTGCTGAAGAAGTAGTAGAGGAAGTTTCTACAGAAGAACCAGTTCAAGAAGAACAACCTGCTGAGACTCCAGAAGAAACATCTGTAGCAGAAGAAACAGTTCCAGAAACTCAACCAGAAGAACCTACACAACTTGAGGAACCAGCGGTTGAAGAAACTCCAGTAGAGGAAACTGCTGAAGAAACACCTGTAGAAGAAACACCTGTTGAAGAAGTTGAAAAAGAACCAGCTATAGAAGAGAAAAAAGAATTAGATATAGAATTACCAAAAGCAGCTGAAAAAGTAGAAGAACCAGTTGCTCCAGTAATCGAAGAAAAAGAAGAGACTCCAGTTATAGAGGAAGAAAAACCAGTCATCGAAGAAGAGGAAAAACCTATAATTGAAGAGGAAGAAAAACCATTAATTACTGAAGAAACTCCAGAGATTAATGTTGAATCAGAAGAAGAACCAAAACCTATAATTGAAGAAGAGGAAAAACCTCTAATGCCAGAAGAAAAACCAGTCATCGAAGAAGAGGAAAAACCATTAATAGAAGAAGAAACATCAGAAATCAATGTAGATGAAGATAAAACAGCATCTATGTATGCTTCAACAGCTGCTGAAGAAACTCCAGCAGAGAAAACAGATGAAGAACCAGTAATTGATGCTTCAAATCCTATGGAAATGGAAACTCCTACATTTGGATTTACTTCCGATGCAAATCCAATGAAAGAAGAAAAAGTTCCTACATATATCTCTGAACCAACACCAACTAAGTTCTGTGCTAATTGTGGTGTAGTGTTAACAGACGATTCAAGTATTTGTCCTTCTTGTGGCGAACCAATAGATTAAAAAAAGAGTGGTTATTAAACCACTTTTTTATATGAAAAAAGATAAGTATTACTACTTATCTAAATATTCAATTGATGTATCAGGTTCTAAAGAAACTTTTAAAATTCTTTCTTGTTTCTTATCCATCATACGATATTTAACACCACACATATCAAATATATGCTTAGAAGCTAAATTACCATCTGTTCCATCATATTTATCAGAAAGATAAACAACTTCTGAGATTCCTGTTTGAACTATTAATTTAGCACATTCATTACAAGGAAATAAATCAACATAAATTCGTGAACCTTTTAAATCTCTACGACTACCAGGGAAATTATTAATTGCATTAGCTTCACCATGGCAAACATACATATATTTTGTTTCAGTTGGTTTACCATCACGTCCCCAAGGGAACTCTTCATCAGGAAAATTGTTTGGTGCACCATTATAACCTATAGAAAGAATACGATTGTCATCGCTTACAATACAAGCACCAACTTGTGTATTAGGATCTTTACTTCTTCCAGCAGCTAATTTAGCAACTCCCATAAAGAATTGATCCCAACTCAAATAATCTTTTCTTTTACCCCCTAAAAGCTTTTTATCAATATTCATAACTCTACCTCCACTACAATTATTCTACCATTATTAAAATATATAATAAAGTTAACTTTTCATATTTTACATTCTTTGATATAATCTATTACTGGAAGTGATTATTATGAAATTACCAAATCTAAAAGAAGCACAAAAAAGAACTAAGAACGAAGTAGAATATATCTACTTAAATGACAACTATGATAAAAATTCTTTCAAAGGACAAAAATACTTTTTAAGAACTTATGGTTGCCAAATGAATGTTCATGATTCAGAAGAAATAGCAGCTCGTTTAGAATCATTAGGATTCACTTCAACAGATTCAATTGAAACAGCTGATGTAGTAGTATTAAATACTTGTGCTATTAGAGAAAATGCTCATGATAAACTATATGGATTCTTAGGTCGTTGTAAACACGAAAAAGAAAAAAATAACAATGATTTGATTATTGCTATTTGTGGTTGTATGGCTCAAGAAGAAAACGTTGTTAACGAAATAATGACAAAACATCCTTACGTTGATATTGTCTTTGGTACACATAATATTCATGAATTACAAGATTTATTATTACAAAGAAATAAAAAACAAGATATTGAAGTATACTCATGTGAAGGAGAAGTATACGAAAACATAGATTATAAAAGAGATTCAGATATTAAAGCATGGGTTAACATTCAATATGGTTGTGATAAATTTTGCACATATTGTATAGTACCATATACTAGAGGAAAACAAAGATCTCGTAGAAGTGCTGAAATAATAAAAGAAGTAGAAGACTTAGTAAAAAAAGGTTACAAAGAAGTAACACTTTTAGGACAAAACGTTAATGCTTATGGTAAAGAAATAGAAGGTGAATTATCTTTTGCCGAATTACTTCTTAAAGTAAGTGATACAGGAATACCAAGATTACGTTTCGTAACATCTCATCCTTGGGATTTTACAGATGAAATGATTGATGCTATTGCATCACGTGATAACATCATGCCTTATATCCATTTACCATTACAATCAGGTTCATCTAGAATCTTAAAACTAATGGGTAGAAGATATACTAAAGAAGAATATTTGGAATTATTTAAAAAGATTAGAAATAAAGTAAAAGGATGTTCCATAACTACTGATATTATTGTTGGTTTCCCAAATGAAACAGAAGAAGACTTTAATGAGACATTAGAAGTAGTTAAAGAATGTGAATTCGATAGTGCTTTTACATTCATCTATTCACCAAGAGAAGGAACACCAGCCGCTAAGATGGAAGATAAAGTAACATTAGAAGAAAAAGAACAACGTTTATATAAATTAAATGAACTAGTTAATAGTTTCAGTTTAAAAGCTAATAAAAAATACTTAGGCAAAACAGTACCAGTACTAATAGAAGGTATCAATGAAAAAGATGATACCAAAGTATTTGGTTACACAGATACAATGAAATTAGTAAACATCGATGGCTGTCTAGACAAAATAGGTGAAATAATTGATGTTGAAATAACAGATGCCAAATCATTTAGTTTAGATGGCAAAGAAAGGGTTAAATAACTCTTTTTCTTTTCTAAGGAGCGATAAAATGAAAAGAATAATAATTCTTTTATTAGTTCTTTTATTAACAGCTTGTGGAATATCAAATAGTAAAAGAACTATAATCTATGAATACTACATAACGATAAATAATATAGATATTAAACCAAATATGTTTTATGACACAGTAAAATATACCATAGGTGATCCAAACCATACTCGTTACGATGAAGAAAACAATCGTATCTATGAATACAATGGATTTGAAATAAAAACTCATATCATTAATAATATCGAAAGAATTGAATCTATAACTATAACTAATAATGAAATTCATACAAACGAAGGAATTACAATCGGAAATACTCTTAAAGATATTAAAAACACATACGGTGATGGTTATTATGCAGAAACTAATCGATATGTTTATAATTTAAACAATACTAGTTTATCTTTTATACTAGATAATGATATAATAATAGAGATAGAATATCATATTTAGGATAAGAAGGAATGAAATATGAAAGATAAAATAACACAAAAAAGAAGAACAATTAATTTAGTTTTTGTTTTGATTGCTTGTGCTTTTTTAGGATATTCAACATATCGCCTAGTAGCAGATTATTTATTAGAGCAAAAAGCAGTTGAAGTAAATGCTAAAATTGTTGAAGTAGAAGCCGCTACTATAGGTTATAAAGCACATGTAACATATAAAGTAGAAGATACAACATATGATCAATATCATGTAGATTTAGGATTACAAACAAACCTAACAGTAGGAGATTATACAAAGATTAAATATAATATTAACAATCCAGCTAAATTAATAAAGAATAATCATACTATAATACTTGCTATAACTGGTTCCATTACTTTAATCCTATTTGTTATATTCCTTCCTGGTAGAATTAAAATTATTAAAAACAGTTCAAATCAAAAGAGATTAAAAAAAGAAGGATTAGTAATCGAAACAGACATTCAAGATATAATCATAAATAATAGAGGAAAAAAATATAAAAAGACTTATCCTTACCGTTTAAGATCAAAATACTTAAATCCAACAGATAATAAAGAATACATCTTTGAGAGTGAAGATACATTTGCAAATCCTAATGATGTTATTACTAAATATCAAACAAAAAAAGTAAAAGTATACTTAGATAAAACTAATACTAAAAACTATTTTGTTGATTTAGGATCTCTAGTCCCTGAAATAGAAGTTGTAGATCCAAGAGAATATATGAAACAATTCTATAAAAAAGCAGAACCAGTTCAAGAAGAACAACCAAAAGAAGAAGAGAATAAAAAAGAAGAAAAGTAGGTAGTATATATGAAAAAGAAAGCATTAATTCTATCTACTATTTTTCTTGTATTAACAACTATTATTGTTCTTGTTGTTTATATTCCAATTTATAAAGAGAATAAACGTATTAAAGAAGAACAAGAGAGAATTGCTAATGCAACAATAATAGTAGAATTAAAAGAACCTAGAACTATAACTTTCATGCAAGAAGTTCATGTTAGTGATTTTATTGAAAACATCAATGGTAAACTAAAAGATGATTTTATTATTGAAACTGACACTTTAGGTAAACAAACAGTTAAATTCAAATATACTAACGATGAAGGCATTGAAATACCATACAAATATAGCATTGAAGTTATTGATGATGTACCACCAGAAATCTGGTTAGGTAACTCTAAATCAATTGCTGTCGGTACTTCAGATGAAATGTTTAGAGAAAAAATAACTTGTGCAGATAATTTAGATGATAATCCTAAATGTGAAATAATAGGTGATTACAATCTTAACAAAGTAGGAAGCTATCCACTTACTTTTAAAGCAACTGATAATTATAACAATACTACTGAGAAAAAATTCACTTTAAATGTTTATCAACCAAAACCAAGTTCATCACAATCTTCAAAAAGAAGTTCATGGCAAATAGCATCAATTATAAAAGACTATAAAACAGATAAAACAAAAATAGGTATTGATGTATCATCTTGGCAAGGCGATATTGATTTTCAGCGTGTTAAAGATGCTGGTGTAGAGTTCGTAATAATAAGAGTAGGTAGTGGGAAAGGTATTGAAACTGATCGTTTTGTTGATAGAAAATTTGAACAAAACATCAAAGGATTTAATGCCGTGGGTTTACCTGTAGGAGTATATTTCTATTCCTATGCTAATAGTAAAGCAGAAGCAATTAAAGATGCTGAATTCGTACTAGAACAAATTAAAGACTATAAAGTAGAACTAGGAGTAGCATATGACTGGGAGAGTTGGTCATTCTTCAACAACTTCCATCAAAGCTTTTACAGTACAACTATGAATGCAAAAGCTTTCTTAGATACAATTAGTGCCAAAGGTTACAAAGGCATGCTATATAGCTCTAAAAACTACTTAGAAAAGGTTTGGTATCCATTAAATGATTACGATGTTTGGTTAGCACACTATACAACTCATACTAGTTACAAAGGCAAATATAAGATATGGCAGTTAGCTAGTAATGGCAAAGTACCTGGTATTAATGGCTTTGTTGATATGAATATTATGTATGAATAAAAAAAAGAAGATTTAATCTTCTTTTTTTAATCCTCTTTTTTCCATTGCTATTCTGATTTGTTCATCAAATTCAGTTTTAATTTCTTCTAATCTATCTTCAGTTAAAGCTTCATATCTAACGGTTAAATTAGGTCCTGTATTACTTGCTCTAACTAAAGCCCAACCATCTTCAAAATTAACTCTAACACCATCCATATCAAGTATTGGATAATTCTTATTTCTAGCATATTCTAGTACATCATTAACAATATCAAATTTAGTGTCATCAGTAACTTTAACTTTAGTTTCTGGTGTATTAAAGTAATGATTAATGCCATCTAATAAACTAGAGAAACTCTTATCAGTTTTAGATAATATTTCTAACATTCTAAGACCATTGTAAAAACCACTATCTATACCAGGCCATCTATCAGTGAAATACATATGGCCAGAATATTCACCACCAAATGGATAATTACCTTTCTTAGTACCATACTTAGTCCAAGAAGCACCAACACGATACCATATAGGATTTCCTCCTAGTTTAATGATTTCATCCTCTAAAGCCTTACTACATTTAACATCAAATAAATATGATTTATTTGCAACTTTATCATTAATACTTCTAATATAAATAATCATTGCTTTATCAATAGGAATAAATGTTCCTTTTTCATCAATAAAACCAACACGGTCGCCATCGCCATCAAATCCTAAACCAATATCTGCACCAATCTCTAATACTTTATCTTTTAACATTTGGTCATTAGCTTCAACTGAAGGATCTGGATGATGATTAGGGAATCTTGCATCACTTTCATCACAAATCATTGTTATATCCAAATTAGGGAATTGTGAATAAATATCTTTAGCAAATAGAGAAGTAGTACCATTTCCACAATCTAGTACAACCTTTATTTTTCTATCTCCCATATCAATACATTCTTTAATATAACTCTTATAATAATCACGAGGATCAAATTCAGTAACAGTACCTTTACCACTTAAGAAATTACCTTCAAAAGTATAATCTCTAAAATCATAAACTTGTTCACCACGAGCATTACCATAAGTATCAAAACTAAACTTAAATCCATTATCATCTTTAGGATTATGACTAGCTGTTACCATAACACCAATTATTACATTAGTTTTTAAACAAGCATAATAATACATAGGTGTAGTTACTAAGCCAAAATTAATAACATTACATCCAGAATCAGTAATACCACGAATTAATTCTTGTGTAAGTTGTGGAGAAGATAAACGATTATCTCTACCAACGCCACAAACATTTCTTTTTAACACTTCTTGTATATAAGAGCCATAACTTCTACCTATTGTATAAGCTGCTTCTTCATTAATTTGATCAGGATATATACCTCTAATATCGTATTCTCTAAATATGTTTTTATCCATTGTTTCACACTCCATATCATTTAAATTATAACATAGAAAAAAACATTATTCGAAAACAAGTATTAATAATTGACATAACTTTCAAAATTGTTGTATACTATTGCTCGTAAAGCAATTGATGAAGACGTCGATGTCCTAGTAGTTACAAGAGAGTTAATCATAATGGTGAGAGATTAATAAACGAAGATACATTGAGAATCACTTCGGATGTGTTGTTCTGAAATAAGTAAGAATAAACGTTACTCGCGTTAAGAGTTTGAGTGTATGAAGTAGTTCATAAACTAAGGTGGTACCGTGCTAATTGCACCCTTAGATTATGAATTTTTTTTATTGATTGCAACATAAGGAGGAATAAAAATGAGAAAATTTGCTGAATTAGACAAACACCCAGTAGCAGAGGTAGAACAAAAGATTATTGATTCTTGGGGTGGAACAGAAGCTATTTATAACGAAACAGTAGCAAATCGTGCTAAAGCAAAAAAATGGGTTTTCTATGATGGACCAGCTACAGCAAATGGTAATCCTGGACTTCACCATATGGTAGCTAAATTCTTAAAAGATACTTTCTGTAAGTACAAAACAATGCAAGGTTACAATGTTTTAAGAAAAATCGGATGGGATACACATGGTCTACCAGTAGAAGTACAAGTAGAAAAACAATTAGGATTCACATCTAAAGAAGATATTGAAAAATATGGTATCAAAGAATTCAACGAAAAATGTCGTGAATCAGTTTGGGAAAATGAAGTAGCATTTAGAAAGTTAACAGAAAAAATGGGTCAATTTATTGATCTAGATAGCGCTTATGTAACTTATAAAAATGATTACATTGAAACAGAGTGGTGGATTTTAAAGAAATTCTTCGATGAAGGATTATTCTATGAAGGTGTTAAGATTGTTCCTTGGTGCCCACGTTGTGGAACAGGACTAGCTTCTCACGAAGTAGCTCAAGGTTATCAAGAAGATACAGCTAATACTGTAATCGTACCATTCAAGAAAAAAGATGAAGATTGTTACTTCTTAGTATGGACAACAACTCCATGGACATTACTAGCTAACGTTGGTATTTGTGTTAATCCAAAAGAAAAATATGTAAAAGTTGAATCTAAAGGATACAAATTCATCATGGCTGAAGCTTTAGTTAGTTCAGTACTTGGTGATGATGTAAAAGTATTAGAGAGTTACAAAGGTAAAGACTTAGAATACATGGAATATGAACAATTACTACCATTCTTGAGCGTAAATAAAAAAGCCTTCTATTGTATGTGTGACGAATACGTAACTATGACAGATGGTACAGGTATCGTTCATATCGCACCAGCCTTTGGTGAAGACGATAACCGTGTATGTCGTAAATATGACATGCCATTCTTAAACCCAGTAGGTGAAGATGGCTGCTATACTGAGGGCCCATGGAAAGGTGAATTCATCTTTGATGCTGACCTTAAAGTAGTACAATGGTTAAAAGAAAATGATAAATTATTCAAATCACAAAAAATGAAACACGACTATCCACATTGCTGGAGATGTCATTCTCCATTAGTTTATTACTCTAGACCTTCTTACTATCTAGAAGTAACTAAACTAAAAGATAAGATTATTAAAGAAAATAATAAAGTTAATTGGTATCCATCATTCGTTGGTGAAAAAAGATTTGGTAACTGGTTAGAAAACATGAATGACTGGGCTATCTCTAGAAATAGATATTGGGGAACACCATTACCATTATGGAGATGTGAATGCGGTCATATGGAAATGATTGGTTCAAGAGAAGAATTAGCTAACAAAGCTATTGAACCAGTTGATAGAGCAGATATCGAATTACATAGACCTTATGTTGATGATATTCATATTACTTGTCCTGAATGTGGTAAGAAGATGAGTAGAGTAGAAGAAGTAATCGATTGCTGGTTCGATAGTGGTGCTATGCCATTTGCTCAATATCATTATCCATTTGAAAACAAAGAACTATGGGAATCTCAATATCCTGCAGACTTTATTTCAGAAGGTATCGACCAAACTCGTGGTTGGTTCTATTCATTAATCGTTCTAGGTGTTTTTGTAACAGGTAAATCACCATACAAGAATGTCTTAGTTAATGAATTATTACTAGATAAAAATGGTCAAAAAATGCATAAATCTAAAGGTAATGCAATTGAACCATTTACTCTAATTGAAAAAGCTGGATCAGATACAATTAGATTCTATCTACCATATGTATCTCCAGTATGGACACCATTAAAATTCGATGAAGAAGGATTAAAAGAAGTATATTCAAAATTCTTTAATCCATTACGTAATACATATAACTTCTTTGCATTATATGCTAACACTGATGAAATCGATATTGATTCATGTAATGTTCCATATAGTAAAAGAGAAGAAATCGATAAATGGTTACTATCTAAATATAATAAATTATTACAATATGTAACTGATTCATATGAAGAATTCGATTTAAATAAAGTAGTTAAAGCAGTTACAGAATTCGTATCAGAAGATTTATCTAACTGGTACATTAGACGTAATAGAAAACGTTTCTGGGCATCTGAATTAGATAACTCTAAGAAGAGCGTATACCAAACTACATATGAAGTATTAGTTGGTTTATCTCAAATGATCGCTCCAGTAGTACCATTCTTATCAGAAGAAATTTATCGTAACTTAACAGGAGAAAAATCAGTACACTTATCTGAATTCCCTAAAGTTAATAAAAAACTAATTGATGAACATATCGAAGAAAGAATGGATTTAGTTCGTAGTTTAATTTCAATCGGACGTTTCGTTCGTGAAGAAGCTAAGATCAAAGTTAGACAACCACTATCTGAAGCATTATTAGATGGTGCTAATAAGAAATTAATTGAAGATTTAGTTCCAGAAATTAAAGAAGAATTAAATATCAAAGAAATCGTCTTTGTTGATAACTTAAATGAATACATGAACATGTCAGTAAAACCTAACTTCAAAGAAGTAGGTAAAGTATTCGGACCATTAATCAAAGAATTCCAAACTAAACTAGAAGCATTAACTTCAAAAGAAATCAATGAATTACAAAGTGGTAATTCAATCACAATGAATCTTGGTGGTGAAGATAAAGAAATCACTCCTGAAATGGTTGATATTCGTATCTCTTCAAAAGAAGGCTTCAATGTTGGTATGGAAAACAATAACTTCATCATCTTAGATACAACTCTAACAGATGAATTAATCCTTGAAGGTATTGCTCGTGAAATGGTATCTAAGGTACAACAATTACGTAAAAATAAAGACTTCAATGTCGTAGATCGTATCAAACTATATTATAGTGGTGATACTGATATTGATAATTGTGTAATTAAGTTCAATGAATACATTAAACATGAAACATTATCAACAGATATTGAAAAGAAAGATAACTTAACAGAAAAATATGACTTAAATGGCCATGACTGTTATATCGATGTAGAAAGATAATTTATTATCTTTCTATTTTTTTTTACTTAAAAATAATATATAATATTAATAAGGTAGATGATAATATGAAGAAGGTAATTGTCTTATTATTTTTATTATCTTTCAGTTTTATTAATGTCGTTTTAGCTAGCGATTTTAAACTTAATAAAGAAATAACATACGATGTTAATAACATTGAAAAAACATATAGTTCTTCAAAAGACTATATCGTAATTAATAAAAACCAAACACTATATAAATATAATTCCAAAGATAATGTTATAGTATCAAAAGAAATAAATGATATTACTAATCAAAACATTATAAAATTTGATAAAAACTTCTTACTTGTAGGTATTTCATCTAACACTTTAAAAATCTATCTATTAGATAATAATTTACAAGTTAGAAATCAATTAGAAACTACGGATATTGTTTCTTTATATACAGAATTTAAATTATATGAATATGAAAACAAAATATATATCTTACTTACAAACAATAACACTTTAGTAGATAATAATATTATTGAAATAGATCAAGAACTAAATATAAATAAAAAAGAATTTAGTTCTTACGAACCAAATACTTTAAAAGAAATCTTAAAATCAGATTATTACTTAATTCAAAAAAATAACGAAATAATAGGAGATGTAGTAAATAAATATAATGCATCAATCAATTATTTAGATAAAAACATTCTAATTGGAACTAATTCTAATGATCAGGCTATTCTAAAAATCATTGATGAGAGTGAACTAAACAAAACATACAGCGATTATAAAGAATTTAAAAACATTGAAATAATAAATAATCAAATGTATATTCTTACAGATCATAGCATTATTATTGTAGATTTTAATGGTGACATTGTTAAAGAACTCCCAGTTAATAACATTACTGAAATGAAGAAACTAAGCGATAAAATAGCACTAGTTAGTTTAGAAAATAAAATTCTATTCTATGAATATGAATGCAATGTTGAAGTAATCGAAAGTGACTTTGGAACAATTAGTGTAAGTGAAAGCAATAAAGCTTATGACAAAGTTAAAATAGATGTTGCTCCCAACTCAGGATTTGAATTAGAAAAGATTATTGTAACTGATAAAGAAAATAATCTTATTATCGTTAAAAACAATGAATTTATAATGCCTGCAACAGATGTATCAATCGAAGCCTTA
>Ga0247609_10002905_pt1 | contig 17713 bp, 10 predicted proteins | sample 172DNAGHGlowgp2_FD_193487 | JGI IMG/M metagenome (GOLD analysis project Ga0247609, IMG submission 193487) | Sheep rumen microbial communities from Palmerston North, Manawatu-Wanganui, New Zealand - 1728 DNA GHGlow gp2 | ecosystem: Host-associated > Mammals > Digestive system > Stomach > Rumen ...
GCCGTGCCAGATGGACTCGTTCGACTGGTCGTGGAGGAAGTTCTTGTCAAAATACTTGTCATATATCTTACGCCATTCAGTGGCAGCCCATGTGGGGAAGTGTACGCCGTTAGTGACGTAACCCACGTGGTTTTCTTCTGGATAGTAGCCTGCCCAGATATTGGCGAACATCTTTTGGGAAACTTTACCATGAAGCATGGACACGCCATTGACTTCCTGACAGGTGTTGCAAGCGAAGGTACTCATGCAGAACTTCTCGCTGTGATCATCTGGGTTAGTGCGTCCCATGCCGATGAACTCATCCCATGAGATGCCAAGTTTTTGAGGATAACCACCCATGTATTTACCGAAAAGACCTTCGTCGAAATAGTCGTGTCCTGCAGGCACAGGGGTGTGGACTGTGTAGAGGGAAGAGGCACGCACAAGCTCCATGGCCTCGTTGAAAGTAAGTCCCTCATCAATGTAGTCGCAGAGTCGCTGCAGGTTACACAGGGCGGCATGACCTTCATTGCAGTGGTAGATATCTTTCTTGATGCCCAATCGCTTGAGGAGCAACATACCACCGATGCCAAGAAGGATTTCTTGCTTCAGACGGTTTTCCCAGTCACCACCATAAAGAGAATGCGTGATGGGCTTATCGTATTCAGAGTTCTGCTCGTTGTCGGTATCAAGCAGATAGAGCTTCACGCGTCCCACATTGACGCGCCAAACACTGGCATACACATGGTAATTATTGTAGGGCACATCTATCACAAGCGGATTACCTTCCTCGTCAAGCTGACGCTCGATGGGCAGGCTGCCAAAGTTTTGTGCCTCGTAGTTGGCTATCTGCTGTCCGTCCATAGAAAGGCTCTGAGTGAAGTAGCCAAATCGGTAGAGGAATCCGACAGCGCACATGTCAACATTGGAGTCGGAGGCTTCCTTCACATAGTCGCCTGCCAACATGCCGAGACCGCCGCTGTATATCTTCAGGGCAGAGTGAATGCCATATTCCATGCAGAAGTATGCCACAGAGGGACGGCTGGAGTCGGGCTTCACGTCCATATATTTCTTGAACTCACCATACACATTCTTCACGCGTTTCATCAGCCCCTTGTCTTTCAAGATCTCTTCCTTACGAGCGTATGTGAGTTGCTCCAAGAGCATCACGGGATTGTGTTTCACATCATGGTACAATTCAGCATCGAGGTCGCGGAACAAGTCACGTGCTTCATAATTCCACACCCACCACATATTGTGGGCAATCTCGTCCAAACATTTCAGTTCTTCTGGCAATGTAGCCTTCACGGTCAATACTTTCCACTGAGGTGCATTAGCATAATCTGCTTTGATTTTCATAACTTTTTCATATGTTTTTTAAGTTTAACATCCTTGAATGAATCACCTTTATTCGCAATTCGAATGCAAATATATGAAAAATGGTGTAATCACACACAATATTTGTGCTTTTTTTTTGAAAAATAGTCCAAACTGCCCACTAGACAAAAGTAATCTTCATTATGACAAATAATTCGACATTCCTAATTCCTAATTCCCAATTATTTCGTACCTTTGCACCCGATTTAGATAATCAATAGACATGCAGGATATCAGAAACATTGCAATTATTGCACACGTTGACCACGGAAAAACGACGCTGGTCGATAAGATGTTGCTTGCCGGAAACCTTTTTCGTGAGAATCAGCAGACAGGCGACTTGATTTTGGATAACAACGAACTGGAACGTGAGCGCGGCATCACAATTTTGTCGAAGAATGTCTCCATCAATTACAAAGGCACTAAGATTAACGTCATTGACACCCCTGGACACTCAGACTTCGGTGGTGAGGTGGAGCGTGTGCTCAACATGGCAGATGGCTGCATCCTGCTGGTGGACGCCTTTGAGGGTCCGATGCCTCAGACGCGCTTTGTGTTACAAAAGGCGCTGGAGATTGGACTGAAACCCGTGGTGGTGGTGAACAAGGTGGACAAGCCCAATTGCCGTCCCGAGGAAGTGTATGAGATGGTGTTCGACCTGATGTTCTCTCTGAATGCGACGGAAGACCAGCTGGACTTTCCCGTGGTGTATGGCTCTGCCAAGCAGGGATGGATGGGTCCTGACTACAAGACACCCACGAACGACATCACTTATCTGCTGGATACTATCCTTTCAACGATTCCTGCTCCAGAGCAACTGGAAGGCTCACCTCAGATGCTGATTACATCGCTCGACTATTCCACTTATACGGGACGTATTGCTGTGGGGCGTGTGCATCGCGGCACTCTGAAGGCTGGTCAGCACATTACGATTGTGCATCGTGACGGTAGCAGCGAGAAGACGAAAATCAAGGAATTGCACACATTTGAGGGTATGGGACACAGGGCTGCCGAGTCTGTAAGCTCAGGCGACATCTGTGCTGTCATCGGATTGAGCAATTTCGAGATTGGCGATACAATATGTGATTTCGAGGAGCCAGAAGCATTGCCCACTATCTCCATTGACGAGCCTACGATGTCAATGCTCTTCACCATCAACAACTCACCATTCTTCGGCAAGGAAGGAAAGTTCTGCACAAGCCGCCACATCGGTGATCGTCTGTATAAGGAGCTGGAGAAGAATCTCGCCTTGCGTGTGGAGACTAAAGATGGCACGACTGACCAATGGATTGTAAGCGGACGTGGTGTGCTGCATTTGTCCGTGTTGATTGAGACGATGCGCCGTGAAGGGTATGAGCTGCAAGTAGGTCAGCCACAAGTGATTTTCAAGGAAATCAACGGGGTGAAATGTGAGCCAGTGGAAGAGCTGACCATCAATGTTCCCGAAGAATTCTCCAGCAAGATGATAGACATGGTGACTCGACGCAAAGGAGAGATGACAAGTATGGAAGCACAGGGTGACCGTGTGAACATCGAGTTTGAAATTCCTTCACGCGGCATCATCGGACTGCGCACGAATGTGCTCACTGCCAGTCAAGGTGAGGCAATCATGGCACACCGCTTCAAGAATTATCAGCCTTTCAAAGGAGAACTGACACGTCGCACGAATGGTTCACTGATTGCGATGGAGAGCGGCACAGCCTTTGCATACGCCATCGACCATCTGCAAGACAGAGGCAAATTCTTCATCTTCCCACAAGACACGGTATATGCTGGTCAAGTGGTGGGTGAGCACGTGCATGAGATAGATTTGGTCATTAACGTGACCAAGGCAAAGCAATTAACTAATGTACGCGCGAGCGGCACAGACGAAAAGGCACACATCATTCCACCCGTTCAACTTTCTTTGGAAGAGGCGTTGGAGTACATCAAGGCAGACGAGTATGTGGAGGTGACTCCGAAGAGCATGCGAATCCGTAAAATCATCCTTGACCATTTGGAAAGAAAACGCGCCAATCGCGAAGACTGACAATTGTAAAGCGGAGAGATAAAAAGAGGTGCTTTTCGTGCATTTCTTGCACAAAAATATATTGATTGTGCAAGAAATGTGCTTTTTATGGGAATATTTTTGCAGAAATCAAAGAATTATTCCTACCTTTGCACCACGAAACGAAAACAAAAGCGACTAAATAGAAAATAATCATTAACATTTAAACATTTAAGATTATGTCTGAAATTGAATCAAGAGTAAAATCTATCATCGTTGAAAAGCTCAACGTTGACGAAGCAGAAGTAAAGCCAGAAGCAAGTTTCACAAACGACCTCGGTGCTGACTCACTTGACACTGTGGAGCTCATCATGGAGTTCGAGAAGGCTTTCGGTATCAATATTCCTGACGATCAGGCTGAGAAGATCGCTACTGTTGGCGATGCTATTGCTTACATCGAGCAGAACGCTAAGTAATTATGGAATTAAAAAGAGTTGTTGTAACAGGTCTTGGCGCTCTGACTCCACTCGGCAACACAGCTGAGGAGTCTTGGGAAAACCTCAAGGCAGGCAAGAGCGGCGCTGGTCCTATTACTCATTTCGACGCTTCACAGTTCAAGACTCAGTTCGCATGCGAAGTGAAAGGTTTTGACTCCTCTGCCTTCATTGACAGAAAGGAGGCACGCAAGATGGACCTTTACACTCAGTATGCTCTTGCTGCAGCTAAGATGGCCATTGACGATTCAGGCATGGACCTTGAAGTTGTTGACAAGAACGAAATAGGTGTTGTGCTCGGTGTAGGTATCGGAGGTATCAAGACTTTCGAGGAAGAGGCTGGCAACTATGCCATCAATGGTCCTCAATTAGGTCCTAAATTCAATCCTTTCTTCATTCCGAAGATGATTGCTGATATTGCCTCTGGTCATATCTCCATTCAGTATGGATTCCGTGGACCTAACTACACAACAACTTCTGCATGCGCATCTTCTTCCAACGCTGTTGCTGACGCATTCAACCTCATCCGCTTGGGTAAAGCCAATGCTATGGTGACAGGTGGTGCAGAGGCTGCTATTTTCGCATCGGGCGTAGGTGGTTTCAATGCCATGAAGGCACTCTCCACTCGCAACGATGAGCCAGAAAAGGCAAGCCGTCCTTTCAGCGCAAGCCGCGACGGTTTCGTCATGGGTGAAGGTGCTGGTATCCTGATTCTTGAGGAACTGGAGCACGCAAAGGCTCGTGGTGCCAAGATTTATGCTGAGATGATTGGCGCTGGCATGTCTGCCGATGCATATCACATCACAGCCACACACCCCGAAGGTCTCGGTGCAAAGCTCGTTATGGAGCGCGCACTCAAAGACGCAGGCATCAAACCTGAAGATGTGGATTACATCAACGTGCATGGCACATCTACGCATGTGGGTGACATTTCCGAGGCAAAAGCCATTAAGGAAGTGTTTGGCGACGCAGCCTATAAGTTGAACATCAGCTCAACCAAGTCCATGACAGGTCACCTCCTCGGTGCTGCTGGTGCTGTTGAAGCGATGATCAGCATCCTTGCTGTTAAGAATGACATTGTACCTCCAACTATCAACCACGCTGACGATGACCAAGATCCTGAAATTGATTACAACCTCAATTTCACCTTCAACAAGGCTCAGCAGCGTACGGTACGTGTTGCACTCAGCAACACCTTCGGTTTCGGTGGTCACAATGCAAGTGTCATCTTCAAGAAATATCAGTAATCTTGGGATTCATCCCAAACGCTTTTTCCTTAGGTTCAAGTGATTGCGGATTTCATAGATAAAATGAGGCTTCTTTTCGTTCGCGAGAAGAAGCCTTTTTTGCGCCTCAAGTCCATCCTTGGCTTCTACCCACATGACATCAGGCTCTACCGTTTAGCCCTGATGCACAAATCCTTGGCATACCAAGAGCAGAACCACCACTTCATTAACAATGAGCGTCTTGAATTTCTGGGCGATGCGATGCTTGGGGCCATTGTTGCTGACATTCTCTACAAACATTACGGCAACAAGCAAGAAGGATTCCTGACGACCCTGCGCAGCAACATTGTCTGTCGCAGTTCGTTGAACAAACTCTCCCAAGACTTGGGATTAGACAAACTCATCCGTCACGCTGGTGCTGTCACGACCGGACACAACAGTTTCATGAGTGGCAATGCCTTTGAGGCATTCGTGGGTGCCATCTACCTTGACCGTGGCTACCGATACTGCTACCGTTTCTTGGAAGAGCAAGTATTCAAGAAGCACATCAATATTGATGCCATGGCAAAACAGGAGAGAAACTTCAAAAGTGCCTTGATTGAATGGTGTCAGAAATATCGGTACAAGTTTGAGTTCACGCAGAAAGAGGCACGCGACGACAAAAACGTACCCGTTTTCCATTCCAGCGTGCTGATAGAAAACATCTCATGTGGTACGGGTGACGGATACAGCAAGAAAGAGAGTGACCAAAATGCCGCCAAACAGGCACTTAAACGCATTAAGCACGACAAGGAACTGCTGGCAGGGATACAAAATGCAGGAAGAAGAGGGAAAGTGAAAAGTGACGAGTAAAAAGTGAAAAATCCAAATATATTTGGTTTTTCCCCCACTTATATGTATCTTTGCACTTAAAATCACACATTGCAATGAACACAACAGGATTTCTAAATAAGATTTATTTCTCCAGAAGGCAGAAACAGTTGGAGAAATACGCCACCCACGCAAAAGATTTGCAACTCAAGATATTCCGTCATCTCATCCGCCAAGGGCGAAAGACGGAATGGGGCGAAAAGCACCAGTATGAGCAGATTAGCACCTATGAGCAGTTCTGTCAGCAAGTGCCCGTAAACACCTATGAGGAACTGAAGAGTTACATTCAAAAGATGCGCGAGGGAAAAGCAGACATCCTGTGGCCGGGAGTGGTGCGCTGGTATGCAAAATCTTCAGGCACCACCAACGACAAAAGCAAGTTCATCCCCGTCAGTGGAGAGGGACTCAAGAACATCCATTACCGCGGCGGCACTGATTGTATTGTCAGTTACTTGCACATCAATCCCAAGAGCAAATTCTTCTCAGGAAAGAGCCTCATCCTCGGTGGCAGCCACTCCCCCAACCTCAACACACCCAATAGTTTAGTGGGTGACTTGAGCGCCATCCTCATTGAAAATATTCCAAATGCAGCTAAGGTCATCCGTGTTCCCAAGAAGAAAATTGCTCTCTTGAGCGACTTCGAGGAGAAGCGCGACAAGATTGCGCAGGCTGCGATGGACATGAACATCACCAACATCAGCGGTGTGCCTTCATGGATGCTCAGCGTGCTCAATCGCGTGATGGAGCTGAAGGGAGTTGACCGTCTTGACGAAGTGTGGCCCAACCTCGAAGTGTTCTTCCATGGTGGCGTGGCTTTCACCCCTTACCGTGAGCAATACAAGAACATCATCGGGTTGCCCAACATGCATTATATGGAGACCTACAATGCCAGCGAAGGCTTCTTTGGCTTGCAGAATGACCTCTCCGACCCCAACATGCTTCTAATGATTGATTATGGCATTTTCTACGAGTTCTGTCCAATGGACAATCTCAACGACAGCGGGCTCCCCATCGACGAGAGCAAGATTGTGCCCTTGTGGGATGTGGAATTGGGTGTCAACTACGCCATGATCATCAGCACCAACTGTGGACTTTGGCGTTACCTCATCGGCGACACGGTGAAGTTCTCACAGAAAGACCCATACAAATTCTCCATCACTGGACGCACCAAGCACTTCATCAACGCCTTCGGTGAAGAACTCATTGTTGACAATGCCGAGAAAGGACTCCTGCAAGCCTGTGTGGCAACAGGAGCGCAGGTGAAAGACTACACAGCTGCGCCCATCTTTATGGACAGCGATGCCAAGTGCCGACACCAATGGATTATTGATTTCGCCAAGGCACCTGCCTCCATCGAGGAATTTGCCACCATCCTTGACCGCTCGCTCCAAGCTATCAATTCAGACTATGAGGCGAAGCGCCACAAGGACATCACTCTCCAGCCCCTCGAAATCATTGTCGCCAAGCCTGGACTTTTCGACGAATGGCTCAAAAGCAAGGGAAAGCTCGGTGGTCAGCACAAGATTCCACGTCTCTCCAACTCTCGGCAGTACATTGAGGAGCTCATCCAACTCAACTCATAACTTCACACTGCACCATAAACCTCGTTTGAACTCTAAAGGTTGTCATGCGGCTCACTTCCATTAGCCATAAATGTCTGCATAGCTTCTTATGTGCATTGTGCATGATTCTTTGCGCATGCTTCTTTGCTTGTGCCCGTATGGGATCTCCTGATGGTGGTCCTTACGACGAGACACCTCCCAAGGTAGTGCACACCTCTCCCAAATTTGGTGCAGCTAACGAGACGAACGTGAAACGTGTGACGATAGAGTTTGATGAAATTGTAAAGATTGAGAATGCCTCTGAAAAAGTGGTCATTTCCCCTCCACAGATTCAGCAACCGGAGATTGAAGCCAACGGGCGGCGCATCACTGTCACCTTGCTTGACACCCTCAAGCCCGACATGACCTACACGATAGACTTTGCCGACGCCATCGTCGACAACAATGAAGGCAATCCATACGGTGACTACGCCTTCACCTTCTCCACAGGCGAACAGGTGGACACCTTCCAAGTGTCAGGTCATGTGCTGAATGCAGAAGACCTCGAGCCTATCAAAGGCATGCTGGTAGGACTCTACAAGCTTCCCCAAGCCCCCTCCGACTCCCCCAAGGGGGAGGGCGACCGTGCGGATAGTTCTTCCCCCCTTGGGGGGATAAGAGAGGGGCTCCCCGACTCCATCTTCCGCACCAAGCCTTTCGAACGCATTTCACGCACCGACAGCCGTGGACACTTCGTGGTCAAGGGGCTTGCGCCAGGTCATTACCGTGCCTTTGCCCTCAAGGACATGAACCAAAACTACGTCTATGACCAACGCGCTGAAGCAATCGCCTTCTCCGACCGCATTCTCAGCACCTCCAGCAGTCCCGATGTACGTCCAGACACCGTCTGGCACGACAGCATCCACTACGACTCCATTGTCTATACGCCCTATACCCACTACTATCCTGACGACATCGTCCTCATAGCCTTTGAGTCAGCCCTGCAAGACCGCCACTTGCTCAAGAGCGAGCGTCCCATCCTGCAGCAGTTCTCGCTCTACTTCACAGCAGGCAGCGACACCCTTCCTCGACTCACTGGACTGAACTTCAACGCTGATGGAGCCTTCATCATCGATGCCAACCGTCACAACGATTCCATCAACTATTGGATCAAGGACTCCCTCATCTACAACCTTGACACGCTGCACATGCAGATAGACTACTTTGAGACCGACACCACTGGCAACCTCTCCATCACAACTGACACGCTGAGGCTCACATCAAAAATCACCAAAGAGCATCTTGCCCGTGAATACCAAGAAGCATGGGAGGAATGGACTAAAGAATACAAACAGCAAGTGAAGGCTGAACGCCGTGCTGCCCAACGAGCAGAGAAAGAGAACGGACAGGAAGATAGCAAGCAGGACAAGGATAAGGATAAGGACAAGAAAAAGAAGAAGAAAGACAGCGATGACATTGAGATACCTCCATTGCCCGAGGAGTTCCTGTCTTACAAGATGAGCAATATCCAATCCATGGATCCTGATAAGAACATAGACTTTATCTTCGAAGAGCCTCTTGACACCGTCGATCTCTCCAAGATACACTTCAGCATAAAGGTGGACACCCTCTTCCTGCCCACAAAGTTCCTTTTCCGGCAGGTTCCTGGTCAGATAAAGACCTACCGTCTTTATGCAGAATGGGAAGCCGACTCCACCTACCAAGTAGAAATCGACACCGCTGCCTTCATCAACATCTATGGCAAACGCAGCGAAGCCCTCAAGCGCACCATCCGTATGCGTACCCTCGACTCCTACTCCACCCTCTTTGTGGCATTGCAGGGCAATTGGAATGATGCGATTGTGCAATTGCTGTCTGGAGGCGACAAGGCGGTCAAGAGCATCAAAGTCCAGAACGGACATGCCGACTTCTACTTCATCACCCCCGGCACCTATTACCTCCGTCTTTTCCGCGACCTTAACGGTAACGGTGTTTGGGACACAGGTGATTATGACCATCACCTCCAACCCGAACCCGTTTACTATTACCCAGAAGCTCTCACCTTGAAGGCGCTATGGGAAATCAACCAGACATGGAATCCCACAGCCCTGCCTTTGGCTAAACAGAAACCACAGAAAATCACCAAGCAGAAACCTGACAAGGGGAAAACCATCAAGAGCAGAAACGCTGAAAGACAGAAACGCTGAAAACAGCATCTGGCATCAATCACCAGACAGGAAGATATACATAGTAAGAGGGTGTGCCATCACAGGCACACCCTCTTACTATATTTGTCACTAACTCAACTTTCGGAAGTTAAAATTGAAGTTAAATGGGAGTTAAATCACTAAGCTTACTTCATCACTTCAGACTCAGAAGGAGTTTCTCCAAAGCCTTGCGGCGCTCAGCCCAATTCTTGTAATCGGATGCCTTGAGCGTATATACTTTCATCTTGGAGTCTTTGGCTGTTGAAGTGGTCAAAATGCAAGGCAGAGTCTTTTCCTCAACGAGGAGTTTGTCAGCAATGAGATTGGCACCACCCACCTTGAACCAGCTCTCCATCGTGTCGTCATTACCAGGGATCAGTTGGATGAGGGCCTTTGGTTCGTCTGTAGTTGGTGGGAAATACTTTGCCACATTTTGGTTCAAATCGTAAGTGACCTTTCCGAATTTGATGTTGCCCAGTTTCTGAACGTCGTATGGATTGCTGGGTGCATAGGCAATGCTGTATTTGAAACCTTTATCAGGAGAGAGGTACATGTTGGTCGGGTCAGCGATTTTTGTGTCATCCACCACAAAACAATACTTATAGACATCAGTCACATGGTCGGTCAGCGTTACACTCCACACACCATCATCACCTTTCGTGAGTGCAACAGGCGCCGAGAGCAATTCGCTCTCCATTTGTACGCTCTTTGCTTCAGGAGCATTGAGACGGAAAGTGACCTTCCCTTCTGCATACTCAGGCGAGGTGACCTGTCGGGGAAATAGACGTGCCATTGTCGCACCTGTGAACTGCTGTTCCTGACCTGTACGCTCCAAAGCAGGCTTGCCGTTCTTCATTGCCTCCTCTGATGCTGCAGGATTAAAGAGCAGACGCAAGGTCTTGTCAAGGAAGTATTTGGCATTCATCCATGTATGCCCGTACTTGTCGTGAGTATATTCCTTCACGGAGCGGATGCCGTGCTTGTCGAGGTGCTCCATGTAATCGCGGGCATTGCCGAAGAGGAAGTCATCTGTACCCACACCCAACCAGAAAAGATGAATCTTGCTGTTGGTGTCAGCAGCATTGTCATACACACCAGGGATTTCAGTTGCCGTGAATGAACTGTAGGAGCAGAGATAAGAGAACTTGTCGAGATTGCGAAGGCCTATCCCCAATCCTTGGTTTCCACCACGAGAGAAGCCTCCAATACCACGATGGTCTCTGTCGTTGATGGTGCGATAATGGCTCTCCACGTAATTCATCAAATCGCCAGTGATGTCATCACCCACCACATCGCGCATCATACCCATACCGCCGCCAAAACCGCCAGCTGGTGCAGGTGCAGGAGGAAGCAACTTGGTTGGGTTACCATAAGGCAGCACAACAATCATTTCCTCAGCTTTTCCCTCAGCAATCAGGTTGTCGAGGATGTAGTTCACACGTCCCACCTTGTAGTACACCTCTTCCGTATCAGTCGTACCGCTAAGCAGATAGAACACTGGATACTTCTTGTTCTTGTCCGCATCATACTTAGGAGGAAGATAGACGATGGCGTTGTTCACACCTTTCAGGCTGTTAGAATAGTAGTGAATATACTCCACCAAACCATGAGGCACCTTCTTGATGTCATGAGCCAAAGAGCCCGACTTGGCAGGGATTTCCAAGAGGCTGTTCTTAAAGCCCTCATTGGGGAAATACTGCGGACAGAGCGGGTCCATCACGCTCACGCCATCCACCACAAAACAATAAGGGTACATGTCGGGAGCAGCAGGTCCGAGTGTGGCTGTCCACACACCATCCGCACCTTTGGTCATGGGGTTTCTGCCAGCAAACTGCACATCCACCTGCACATCCTTGGCATTGGGGTTCTCATACTTGAAAGTCACCGTGCCATCTGCATTGCAGATAGTGGACTGCTTGAGCTTTTGAGCCATGGTGGCGGCTGCACAAAAGCAAGCCGCCACACACATGATATATCTGAATGTCTTCATTTCATTCGTATTTATTTCACCACGAAGTCAAGGCTCTGAAGGTCTTTGTCGAGTGAAGAACTACCATAGAGAATCTTGTAACGACCAGGACGAGTGGAAAGTTCGTCGATAGATGGGTCGTAGTACTCGAAGGACTCACCGTCAAGCGTGATGACAGCCTGTGCTGTCTGACCTGCATTGAGGAACACCTTCTGGAAGCCCTTGAGCGACTTGATAGGAGCATCTGGATAATCCAGTGCCTTCACATACACCTGCACGATTTCAGCACCTTCGCGGCTACCAGTATTCGTAACAGGCACAGTGAGTGTCACCTTACCGTCAGCAGTCATCGAAGTCTTGGAGAGCTTGCCCTGACCATACTTGAAGGTAGTGTAAGAAAGACCGTAACCGAAAGCGTACTGAGGTTCGCCCTTGAAATAGCGGTAGGTGCGGTTCTCCATCGAGTAATCGAGGAAGTCTGGCAGGTCATTGTTAGAGCGGTAGAAAGTGACGGGCAGCTTACCGCTTGGGTTGAAGTCACCGAAGAGCACGTCAGCCAATGCCTTGGCACCACCCTGACCAGGATACCATGCCTGCAGGAGTGCATCGTAAGAGCCCTCCACACTGCCGAATGCGATGGCAGAACCAGAACAGTTCACAAACACAACAGGCTTGCCTGTAGCGTGCATTGCCTTGACAAGACGCTGCTGCACTGCTGGCAGTTCAATGTCTTGCTTGTCACCGCCTTCACCTTCCATACGTGCAGAGATACCTCCTATGATGATGATGGCATCCACATCCTTCACCTCCTTGGCGAGGTCGTCGAACTCGATGAGCTTGCGTTCGCAGATGTCACCACGCAGCATGGCGAAGTTGCCATTGCCGTGCTTGTACTCAATCACCACGTCATAAGTCTCACCTGCTTTCACAGGGAAGGACTTGTAGTTGGCAGCGCCACGACCGAAACCGAAACCGCCACGGCCACCACCGCCTTTCGACTCTTCCACCACATTGCCGTTCACCTTCAGCACATAACCGTTGTCGGTAGAGAGGGTGTACTGCATGTCACCTGTGAAGGTAGCCTTATACTTACCAGAAAGACGTACAGACAAAGTGTCCTTGCTGACGCCCTGAGCGAAACTCCATCCACCGAAAGTGGAGAAGTTGAGGTCGCTATAGTAACCCGTCACAGCAGGCTTGCCGCTCAAGCTGTTGTTACTGAAGAATTCAGCCATGATGCCCTTGCCATCGTTGAACTCCTGCAAGTGGTGAATGGTGGTATAGCCATCAGACAGTTCACAAGCCTTCTTGTAGAACACCTCCGTGTTAGGCAGCGCATTCTTGATGCCTTCGAGCAGAGAGTGCTGGTGTGCCTTCGTAGGAGTGCCGCCATAGTTACCATTGAGTAGTTCCACATCGTCAGCGTTAGGACCTAACACGGCAATGCGCTTGAGGTTCTTGGAGAGAGGGAGCACGCCCTTGCTGTTCTCGAGCAGCACCATTGACTCACGGGCAGCCTGAGTGGCAAGGTCATTGTTAGATTCGCTGCTGATCACCTCAGGAGCGAGATTTGCCCAAGGAAGCATTTCAGCAGGGTCGAACATACCCAGCTCGAAACGTCCATAGAGTGTCTTGCGCAGGTGGTAGTCGAGGGTGCTCTCCTGAATGAGACCTTTCTCCAAAGCCTCCGTGAGCACCATGAACACCTTACCGCACTCAAGGTCAGTGCCGTTCAGCACAGCATCCACAGAAGCCTCCAGAGGACCCTTGTGAGTCTCGTGCTGACCACGGTTGTAGAAGTTATTGATGGCATCACAGTCAGTAAGCACGATGGCATCATAGCCCCACTTGCGGCGCAGAATGTCAACGAGCAGACGGTCGCTCGTGCAGCAAGGCTTGCCTTCATAACGGTTGTAGGCGCACATCACCTCACGCACATTGCCCTTCTTCACCAATGCCTTGAAAGCAGGGAGATAAGTTTCCCAAAGGTCACGCATCGACACAGAAGCGTTGTAAGAGTGGCGCAAAGGCTCAGGACCACTGTGCACAGCATAGTGCTTGGCACAAGCGTGCGTCTTGAGATACCTGTCATCGTCACCCTGCATGCCGAGAACGGTCTGCACACCCAGCACAGCGTTCAGATAGGGGTCTTCGCCACAAGTCTCCTGTCCTCTTCCCCAACGGGGGTCACGGAAGATGTTCACGTTCGGGCACCAGAAAGTCAACTCAGGGTTGCCTGGATAGTAAGTCACGCCCATAGGCACGTTGAACAGTTTGGGATCATTGTGGTTGGTACGGTTCCAGTTGGCACGAGCCTCGTCAGACACCGTAGAGAACACTTCATACATCTGCTGAGGGTTGAAAGCCGCAGCCATACCGATAGGCTGGGGATACACGGTGTAGCCACCCTGACGCACACCATGACAAGCCTCGCTCCACCAGTTGTAGGAAGGAATGCCGAGACGATCCACAGACACCGACTTGTTCATCATCAGCCCCACCTTCTCCTCAGGAGTGAGCAGAGAAAGGAGGTTCTCCACACGCTCTGCATAAGACAGGGCTGTGTTCTGATAGGGATACTTCTGAGGAGCAGGTCCCTCGCTCACCACAGCCTTGATGCTGAGTGCGCCAAGCGTGTTGCCATTCTTGTCGAGCAGTTCCACGCTGCGGTAGCTCTTGCCTATCGACTTGGCAGGAGTGAACACGACCATCACGGTGGCAGACTGTCCAGGCTCTACCGCCTTGGTGTCATACTGAGCATCGATGCACTCGCAACTGGGTTTTACCTCACCGATGGCAACAGGTGCCTTCGATTTGTTCTTGAATGTGAATGTGTGACAGATAGCGCCTTCTGCCGCATTGACAGCTCCGAAGTCATACTCGTAGGAGTCAAACGAAACGGCGCTCTTCTTTTGTGCCCAAACAGGTGCTGCAAGGAGCATGGCACAAAAACCGATAGCAAATAGTTTTTTCATTGATAATGATTTGAAAAGATAATAATTAGGTTTTGATGCCACAAAGGTACAAATTAATGAGGAATGAGGAATGAGGAATGTGGAATTATTTGTCATAGAAGTCGTTTTTTATTAAAAAAAAGCAACAATTCCTCATTTCTCATTCCTAATTCCTCATTTTTTTTTACTTTTGCAAAAAAATAGAAGACTATGAGAATTTGCTATGTGGTGGCAATGGTGGCGGAAGCCCAGCCTTTCATTGAGAGATACGGCATCAAACAGGTGGAGAACTTCTTCGCTCCCCTGCCCTGTCAGTTATACGAAGGAGAAGTGGGTGGTGTCACCCTCAATGTAGTGTTGAACGGACAGCAGCAAGGTAGCGACTTGGTGGGTTGCGAACCCGCTGCAGTGGCAACGCTGAGTGCCATCCAGCGGTTGCACCCTGACCTTGTGATCAATTCCGGCACTTGTGGGGCCTTCAAGAAGAAAGGTGCCGACATTGCTGAGGTGTATATTGGCAATGGCGTGATGTTCCACGACCGCCGTGTTCCCGGCGATGATGCATGGGGCACCCAGAGTCTTGGCAACTACCCCGTTTGGGAAGGCAGTCAAGCACTGGCACAAGCATTAGGGCTGAAAATGGGCAAGGTCACGACGGGCTCGTCATTGGACATGCAACCGTGTGACCTCGAAATCATTGAAAAGAATGGTGGCGAACTGAAAGACATGGAAGGAGCGGCAGTTGGCTTCGTGTGTTCTTTGTTCAAGACTCCCATTCTCTATGTCAAGTCTGTGACCGACCTTTGCGACAGCGGTGCAGAAACCTTCGAGGAGTTCTCACGCAACCTCCACAGAGCCTGCGACACCCTTCGCACCGCTAACGAAAAAGTGATTGACTACTTAGCAACAAACTTTAGTTAACGGAGTTTATACTCAACTTTCGGGAGTTATTTTTTCAACAACGAACCTTTAGCTCGGCGTAGCCAATATTCCGAATGTGGCGAATCGTTTTTAATGGGCAAGCCCGACGAATGAAATCCTGCTAATTTCTCCGAATGAGGACCGCCCGCCATTCGTTTTCCTTCGTTGCCGTCCCGCGGCATTTAAAAGAAAATAGATTCGTTTCATTAGTTCTATTCGTTGTTGAAAAAACTGCGAATCCGTGGTTTTATTACTGGCGAGTGTTTAAGACAGACACAGGGTTTTACAAGTGAGCCCTAAATTTACTCCGTATTTACTTGATATTTACTTTCCGGGAAAGCGCCACCAGCGCAACTTCTCACCCCCAACTGTCAACTGTCAATTGTCAACTGTCAACTGACTAATCCTCGTTGGTGTTCTCCTCTTCCAAAGAGTGGAACGAGCTGCCGTCGAAGCAGTGCGTGCACACCTGACACTTCTCCAATCCAATTGCCTTCACGATGGTTTCCAGCGAAGAGAACTTGAGGCTGTCGAGGTTGAGGCGATGGGCAATCTCAGTCACCATAGCCTTATATTCTGGCGAATCGGTCGTGGCGTATGCCTTGATGCGCTCAGCAGGCACATCCACATTCTGCGCTGTCTGTGCATCAGCCAGCATCGTGGCAGTGTGGGAATGCGTCTCCAAGTCCTTGATGACACGACGAGTGACAAGTTCCAGTTCCGACTTGCTGGCAGAGAAATTCACGAACGGGCAGGCATAAATCAGTGGTGGGCAGGCGATACGCATGTGCACCTCCTTCGCACCCAGCTCCTTCAGCACCTTCGTGTTCTCGCGCAACTGCGTGCCACGCACAATGGAGTCGTCGCAGAACAGGCAGCGCTTGCCACGCAACTGTTCCTTGTTGGGGATGAGCTTCATCTTCGCCACAAGGTTACGCACCTCCTGACTTGGTGGCATGAACGAACGTGGCCATGTGGGCGTATATTTGCTGATGCCTCGCTGATAAGGGATGTGGCTGCCAGCACTGTAACCCACAGCCATGCCGATGCCCGAATCAGGAATACCACCCACGCAATCCACTTCCGTGTCGTCCGTCTCACCCATCACACGACCTGTCTCAAAACGCACATCTTCTACATTTCTGCCTTCATATGAGGAAGTTGGGAAACCATAGTAAATCCAGAGGAAGGAACAAATCTGCATCTTTTTGTTGGGTTTGCGTAACTGTTCCATGCCGTCCGCACGCAACCGCACAATTTCGCCAGGACCCACATAATAGGTGGTCTCATAGCCCAAGTTGGCAAATGCCGTGTTCTCGCTGGTGGCAGCCATCGCACCCTCCTTCTTTCCGATGACGATAGGCGTGCGTCCCCAAGCATCTCGGGCAGCAATGATGCCATCTTCTGTCAGCAGGAGCATCGAGCAGGAGCCCTTCACCGTCTTGAACACATTCTCAATGCCCTCCACAAAGGTCTTGCCCTGCACAATCAGCACACCCACCAGCTCCGTCGGATTGATTTTGCCCGACGAGAACTCCGACAGATACATGTTCTCATCCAGCAGTTTGGAGGCAATCTCCTCCATATTGTTGATTTTCGCCACGGTCACGATGGCAAAACGCCCCAAATGGCTGTTGAACAGCATAGGTTGTGCATCTGTGTCGCTGATGATACCGATGCCCGACTCACCTTCAAACTTGGACAGTTCAGCCTCAAAACGTGTACGAAAATAAGTGCTCTCAAGATTATGGATTGCACGATAGAAACCCTTTTCCTTGCTGTATGTAGCCATACCTCCGCGTCGCGTTCCGAGATGTGACTGATAATCAGTGCCGTAGAAAAGGTCTGCCGCACATTTCTCCATTGATACGGTCCCAAAAAAACCTCCCATAAAAAAATCATGTGTTTGAAATTCACTGCAAAGTTACGTATTTTAAGTGAAAAGTGAAAAGTGAAAAGTGAAAAATTTAAGTTACCGAAGCAAATGAGAACAATGTTTTTGTTTTTTATAGTCGAGAGAGCAAGTTAGAGCAATCTGTGGTTAAAAATTAAAATCTCCGCTCAATCCGCTCAATCGTTCCGCAGGAACTTGTTTTAACGTGAGTTCGGTATAAGAAGTTGCGCCGTTGGCGCCGAAAGAAAAATAGATAAAAACAAATAAAAATAGATAAAAAGATCATGTTTTTTT